>Ga0078972_1006763_pt1 | contig 26623 bp, 22 predicted proteins | sample YelNatPaOPGAMG01_FD_67568 | JGI IMG/M metagenome (GOLD analysis project Ga0078972, IMG submission 67568) | Hot spring thermophilic microbial communities from Obsidian Pool, Yellowstone National Park, USA - OP-RAMG-01 (SPADES assembly) (version 2) | ecosystem: Environmental > Aquatic > Thermal...
TTATATCAACAAGCAAACCGGTAGTGGCATACACACGCGGAGTTACCCTGTTGGTATCATCACCACTCTCCTGTACAGCGCCAATCGGCGTATATTCTATCTGTAAATTCTGGGCTAAACTGATCGCGGTTGTTACTTGCAGCCCGCTGCCCACCTTTTGTGTTACCGTTTTTAAACCATTCACCACTACATCCGCATGAGCCTCGGGGATCGTAAATTCAAGTTTTGACGCCATGGTTTTTGGAAGGTAGAGTTCAATGCGGCTGGTTCCTTCACTACCGGTTATATTGCAATGATAAGTCAATTCTATTGCATAACTGCCAGCCTTTGATAATAAAATCCGGTATTCGTCATTATCAGTAGTAAGAGGAAGCGGCTTTCCCTGCAGTGTTACCGATCCAAGTATGGATGCGCTGTTTACTGTTCCGAGCGAAATTGATACCCATCCGTTATCCCGCAGCAGAGCGCCAGGTAAAACTGTAAGATTCAGCAGTACTGTAAAACGCGCTGATTTATTGTCAATTACCGAACCTTTGATTTCTGATGAAGTAAGCACATAGTCGACCGGAGCAACATCTATTTCTTTTGTAACAGTATCCGGTTCCGACAAACGATCGACAATACCCTTGAACTCTTCCCAGGGAACGTAGACACGGGAATCGGAAAACGCGGCATCCTGAGAAGACTTTGCTGAAACAACCGTTGCAAACAGTAGCATAATGGAAAAAACAACCGGTGCTAAAGTCATAGTTACCCCGATGTTGAAGAGAGTGTGTTTTCTATATTAAAACGTCACTGGTGGTGATTTTGTTACAATAATCTGATGTTATTGTCAAGAAATGGTAAAATAATTCCGGGGAGGATTCCGACGTTCGCAGTGTGACAAGCATCCTGCTTGCGGTTAGGGGTCGAATTCCATTATTAACAAGCCGTTAGGCATAAATTTGGTTCAGCGTTCAGGGTTCAAAGTTCAGCGTTCAGCGTTCAACGTTCAAGGTTCAAAGTTCAGGGTTCAACGTTCAACGTTAAAGGCTGATGGCTAACTCATTAGGGGAACAGGGGAAGGACCTCAAGACCCATGGTCTCGGGAAACCCTAACATAATGTTCATGTTTTGAACAGCCTGCCCCGAAGCTCCTTTGACCAGGTTATCGATAGCGGTCACCACCACCATCCGGCCATCTTCCTCGTTGACGCTCAAGCCCAGGTCGCAATAGTTTGAACCTCGGACGTCCTTCGTGTTTGGAACCTTCCCCTTCGGGTAAATCCGGACAAAAGGCTCGTCCCGATAAAACCCCCGGTAGAGCTCCAAGGCCTCCTCCGTCGTCATCTTCTGCACCAAGGTCACATAGATGGTCGAAAGAATGCCACGATCCATGGGAATGAGATGGGGGACGAAATTGACCTTGATTCTCCGACCGGCAAGTTGGCTCAATTCCCCTTCGATCTCCGGAAGGTGTCGGTGCTGAAAAATCTTATAGGCCTTCACCCCCTCATTGACCTCACAAAAAAGGGATTCCAACACGACGTCTCTTCCCGCTCCGCTCGTTCCCGATTTCGAGTCCACAACAATTCCTTCCGCGGAGATGACCCCCTTCTGGATCAAGGGGATCAATCCAAGCAGAGCGCCTGTGGGATAGCATCCTGGATTGCCAACAATTTTGGCCGTGCGGATCCTTTGGCGATGGAGTTCAGGTAGACCAAAAACGGTCTCCCGTAGGAGGTGAGGACAGGTGTGTTTCTGATAATAGGCTTCGTACAGAGCGGGATCCTGAAATCGGAAATCGGCGCTGAGGTCCACAACCCTCTTGCCGGCCTGGTAAAAGAGGGGGACTGTCTCCATGGCTGTCTTGTGAGGAACGGCTGTGAAGATGAAATCTGCCTTTTCAGCAATCCGATCCACCAAGAGCTCTTCGCATCGGACGTTGATCTGACCGGTTATCGACGGAAACACCCGATCGATGGCCTGACCGGCATATTTCTGTGAGGTTAAGGCCGTGACCTCAATGGCGGGGTGGCGAAGGAGCAATCGGAGAAGTTCGAGCCCCGTATACCCCGTCGCACCCACAATTCCAACCCGCGTCTTCATCCCATCCTCCATCTCTGATAATGCCTATCGCTCCAGAAAACCTTATCCTGATATCCCTGAAATCCCTGAACAAAGGGCGCCGCCTTTAGGCTTCAACGAGGCCTTGAAGCGGCACCTCACCCAGGAAGCACGAGCCCACAAAAAAAGGGAGGTCCTGGGACCTCCCTTTTTCCAATCCTTCGGGGCCAGGGCCGTCGATTACCGCTTCGAGTATTGGGGCCTGCGCCTGGCTCCCCGTAACCCGTATTTTTTCCGTTCCTTGACCCGTGAATCTCGGGTCAAGAACCCTGCCCTTTTCAACGATTCTTTGAACTCCGGGTTGTATTGGAGAAGGGCCTTCGAAAGGCCGTGGCGGACAGCGATCGTCTGGCCCGCAATGCCTCCTCCGTGAACGTTCACCTTCACGTTGACCTGGTTTCGGATCCCTGTGAGCTGGAGAGGCTCAAGGGCCATAAGCTCCAAGGTTTCCGTGCCGAAATAGTCGCGAAGGGACCGTTCATTGACCAGAAACTTCCCTTCTCCGGGCTCCAACCAGACCCTCGCAATCGAGGTCTTCCTTTTTCCTGTTGCGTAGATTCGCTCTGCCACGATATCCTCTCTTCATCCACGACTGAGTTTAAAGATTTCCGTCTCGACGTCTTTCAACCTCTCAAATCTCAAGAGGCGTAGGCATCTGGGCCTCATGCCGATGTTGGGGGCCCGCATAGATCTTCAGCTTCCGAAGCATCTGCCTTCCTAAACTATTCTTAGGGAGCATCCCCTTCACCGCCATCCTCAGCATCTCCGCGGGTTTCTCGGCAAGAAGCTTCTCGGCTGGCGTTTCCCGCAGACCTCCGGGATGTCCACTGTGATGGTAGTAAACCTTCTTCTTCATCTTATTCCCGGTCAGGACCACTTTGCCGGCATTGACCACCACCACGAAGTCACCGGTGTCCACGTGAGGGGTATAGATGGGCTTATGCTTTCCCCGAAGGATCTTTGCCAGCTCGGCAGCCAAGCGGCCCAAGATCTTTCCCTCGGCGTTGACCAGAAACCACCGCTGCTCCACTTCACCCTTTTTAGCCTGGTATGTACTCTGCATCCTTCCCTTGTCTTCCTTTCAAAACCTTAAGTTTAAGACATCTCCCCACTATCCGTCAAGAATCGCCCTTTTCAGACCTTAGCGTATCTTCTTTCTCTTCTCCGTGACCCGATGGTGCCAGAGGAGAACCACCGGGCTTGCCACGTAAATGGTCGAATACGTTCCTGTGATTAGCCCCACCACCAAGGCCGTCGCAAAATCATGAATCACCGGACCTCCAAAGAAAAAGAGGATCAGGACGACCATCATCACCGTTCCCGTCGTCAGGATCGTTCTTCCCAAGGTCTCGTTGATGCTCACGTTAAAAACGGTTTCGATCTCTTCTTTTCTCAGTTTCTTCAAGTTCTCCCGAACCCGGTCGAAGATCACGATCGTGTCGTTAATGGAAAACCCGATGATCGTGAGAATCACCGCCAGGAGCGAAAGAGAATACTCCAGGCCGAAGATGGAGATGGCTCCATAGGTCACGATGACGTCATGGAACAACGCCACGATTCCTCCCAGCCCATAGGCGAACTGGTGGAATCGAAAGGCCACATAGATCAAAATGGCTGCGAATGAGAGGCCGACAGCCCAAAGGGCTTTTTTCTTCAACTCCTTGCCGACCTTGGGACCCACGACCTCGGTTCGCCGAATCTCGACAGCCTTATCCTTGAACCGTTCTTGGAGCATCGTTTGGATCGACTTCGATAGGGATTCGAGATCCCCAGTGCTCTTTTCGACCCGGATCAAAAACTCGCTTTCACCGCCGAACCGCTGGACGACCGCATCTTTCAAGCCCGAGCTTTCCAGGGCGCTCCGAATATCGGAAATCTCCACGGCCTTGGAAAACTTCGTCTGAATCAAAATCCCTCCTGCGAAATCGACTCCGTACTTCAGCCCCCCGTGGAAGAAGAGAGAACCTAAACTGATCAAAATCACCGCCGTTGAAATCCCCAGAGCATATTTCTTCTTGCCGATAAAATCGAAACGGGTATCAGGCCGAATCAATTCCATAAAAGCGCTTTCCTCTCCGTCGTATTGAAAAGGGGGGAAGCCCCCGCCGTCATCAAATGCTCAGTTGTTTCACCTTGACCTTCAGGGTGAGATAGTCGAAAACCCATCGGGTGATGTAAACGGCCGTAAAGATGTTGGCCATGATCCCAATACAAAGGGTGACCGCGAAGCCTCGGACCGGACCGGTTCCAAACTGATAGAGAATCACTCCGGCGAGCAAGGTCGTTACGTTCGAATCGATGATGGTCACAAAGGCGCGATGGTAGCCTTGATCCACAGCGGCTCGAATCGTCTTTCCCCAACGGAGCTCCTCCTTGATCCGCTCGTGGATGAGGATGTTCGCGTCCACAGCCATCCCGATCGAAAGAACCAACCCCGCAATGCCTGGAAGGGTGAGGGTCGCCCGAAAGAGGGCAAGGGCAGCCAGCGTGAGGACGACGTTGAGGATCAGGGCAATATCCGCCACCGCCCCTGCCAAGCGATAGTAGAAAATCATGAAGAGGACCACCAGAAGGGCGCTGGCAGCCGTGGACCAAAGTCCTTTCTCGATGGAGTCCTGCCCAAGGGAAGGTCCGACGCTTCTTTGCTCGATGATCTTGACCGGAGCAGGCAAGGCCCCTGCCCTGAGCACGATGGCAAGATCCTTTGCCTCTTCCACCGTAAAACGGCCGGTGATCTGGGCCCTTCCACCTGCGATCCGCTCCTGGATCACCGGTGCAGAGTAGACGTTGTTGTCGAGAATGATGGCCAAACGCTTCTTTACGTTGGCCCCTGTGATTTGCTCGAAAAGCTTGGCACCGATGTCGTCGAACTCCAGGGCCACATAGGGTTCGTTAAACTGCGTATCGATCTGAACCCGGGCGTCTTTGAGAACCTCGCCGGTCATCATGGTCCTTTCTTTTAATAGATAAGGCACCTTCTTTACCGCTCCGGTTTTGGGGTCCACGGAGCGTTGGTAAAGGATGATGTCTCCAGGCGGCACGACCCCTTTTAGAGCCTCATCGAGATTGCCTTCCTCATCGACCAACTTGAATTCGAGGAGGGCCGTCTGTCCGATGAGATTAATGGCCCGCTGGGGATCTTTGATCCCGGGCAGTTGAATCAGGATACGATCGGTTCCCTGGAGCGTGATCTCCGGCTCGGAAACGCCAAACTGGTCGACTCGGTTTCGAATCGTTTCCAAAGCCTGGTCGACCGCGTTTTTTCGAATCTGTTCTTCCTGTTTGCTATCGAGCACGAGCTCGATCCTCCACCCACCTCCCCCTTGGGATGAGGGGAGTTCTTTCACCCGCATCATCCCGTAGCGCTCGGCCAGGAGCCTGTCGAGCTTTCCCCGGTCGCCCGAAGATTCGAGAACGATTCGATCCTTCTCTCGATCGAGCTGTCCGACGGGGATGCCCCGATCGCGGAGGTCCTCTCTCAGGTTGTTCTTGAACCGCTCCATGTAGCTCTCTACCGCCTTCTCAGCTTCCACCTCCAAAATGAGATGCATGCCTCCCTGGAGATCGAGGCCCAGGTGGATCTTTTCCGTGGGGATGACCTTGCCGTACCAGGAGGGAAGCTCGGAGGTGAGGCTCGGAATCAGCAAGAGAACTGCAAAGATCACGATCGCAGCGTAAAGAAAAAATCTCCATTTAAGACTTCTCAGCATGGAACGCTCCTGCTATGAACCCGCTCCAACCCCAAATAACAAATTCTCCGCCTCCTCTCCTCTTCGGGCCCTTAAAGGTTCTGCGGACATGGGCGGACGACTCGTTCCCTTCGGCCTTCTTCACCGTCGAGAGGAAAGAAATGGAAGGTCTCGGAGCGGTTTGGTTTTACCTAACAAAATGAAACCAAGGGGACACCCTGCCCCTTGGCTAACGTTCTTTATAGCTTATCCCGAAAGATTTTGCAACAACGCCTGTCGCCCCAAATCCCGATTTAGAAACCGAAAGCCTTTCCCCTCGCAAGGACCATTGCTAAATCGGAATGGGGGGCTGTTTCCCACACCCTCCCTACCTTACATCGCTCCATTTCCCGTAACGCTCTCGAAGGATGCGGTGCAAAATCTTTCCCGTCGGGGTCATGGGCATCTCTTCATCTTTAATAAAATCGACCGATTTCGGAACTTTATAGCCAGCGATCTTTCCTCGGCAGTAATCGATCAGTTCTTTTTCGGTGACCGTTTTGCCTTGGTGAGTGACCACCACGGCCTTGACCGCCTCCCCCCACTTCTCATGAGGGACCCCGATGACAGCGACATATTTCACCGCGGGGTGAGATCCGATGACGCCCTCCACCTCCGATGGAAAGACGTTTTCTCCTCCTGTGATGATCATGTTCGCCTTCCGATCGACCAAAACATAATAACCATCCGGATCGCGATAGGCCATATCGCCCGCTGAAAACCATTCCCCCTTGAAGACGGACTTGGTCTTCTCTGGATCCTTCCAATACTCTTTGAAAATGCTTGCGGTCCTGGAATAAAGCTCTCCCACTTGGCCATCGGGAACTTCGTTGCCTTCTTCATCGAGGATCTTGATCCGATCCGTCCCGAAGATCTCCCGCCCGATGGAACCCAGTTTCTTGAACTGTTCCTCGGGCCGAAGGAGGGTCACCAAACCCGCCTCCGTCGATCCATAGGCTTCCCACAGCTCGGCATTCTTGAAATAGTCCATGATCGCCAGTTTGGTCTCCCTTCGGGCCGGTGCAGAGGAGATGAGGAGTTGCCGAATGGAGCTTACATCAATGCTTTTCTTAACCTCGTCCGGAAGAGCGAGCATCATGATGTAGTGGGTCGGGACGAGGGAGGTGAAGGTGATTCTCTCTTTCTCGATCGTCTTGAGCAGATCGAGAGGGTCGAAGCTCACCATGTTGTACACGAAGACTCTTGCGCTGACATAGGTGTAGGCGAAGGAGTAGAAGATGGAGTTGATATGGCACATAGGCATGACGAGCATGACACAGTCGTCGGGTCTCACACCCATGTTGATATTGGAAAGAAGATATTGAGCGAGGTTTCCCTCGTGGGTTCGAACCACCCCTTTGGGCCTCCCGGTGGTGCCCGAGGTGTACATGAGGTTCCACGGATCAGCGGCATCGACGCTCACGTCGGGCTCCGCAGGGGAGGCCTCAGCGATCAGCGATTCGTAGTGCTGATAACCCTCCGGAGCCTTTTCGTCCCCAAAATAGATGAAGTTTTCCTTCGGGATGGGAAGACGGCTGCGAATGGCGTCCACCGTTTGGACAAACTCTTTGGCAACGATGAAGGCCTTACACTCGGAGTGGTTGATCACGTACTCCATCTCTGGAGGGGCGAGACGGAACATGATCGGTACGGTGACCTGTCCCCCTTTCGCAGCGGCGGCATAGATCTCCATCCATTCAACGCAGTTGTAGGCCAGGATGGCAAATCGATCCCCTTTCCCCACACCCATCCCGCTTAACGCATTGGCCAAACGGCAGCTTCGCTCGTTCCATTCTTTAAACGTCATCTTGCGCAGCTTGTCGCCGGCTCCGGGCTTATCCGGATACTGCATGGCCATCATCTTGAGAACCGTTCCCACCGTCATCCACTTGCTCACCATCATCGGGTCCTCCTCCTTTCTCTCTTCCTTTTTCTCGTCCCCCTGCCGTAGTATTATATCACCGGTTTTCTTTTGTCAAGAAAACCCGCTCTGCTGATGTCTCCTCGGGAAACGGTTTGGGAGAGGACTTGTGATCTTCGCTTTTTTGTAGTATATAGGCACAAACGGAAAGGAGGAGCGACGTATGGAGATTGAAGGATATGTCTTTCCCGACAACCTCTATTACCACAAGGAGCATTTCTGGGCTCGGGTGGAAGGCGATCTGGTCACGGTGGGTACCAACGACTTCGCCCAAAAACTGGCCGGCCAAATCGTTTATGTCGAACTCCCCTCGGTTGGCCGAACGGTCGAGCAGGGGAAACCGTGCGGCTCCATGGAGTCAGGGAAATGGGTCGGAAGAATCTACGCCCCTGTCTCGGGGAAAGTGGAGAGCGTCAATCAGGAGTTGGAGGATAACCCTGAGCTCATCAACGAGAGCCCTTACGAAAAAGGATGGATCTTCAAAGTCAAGGCGACCCTTCTCGAAGAAGATCTCAAGAATCTTCTCAAAGGCGAGGCCGTCGCTGAATTCATCCGATCGGAGATCGAACGGGTGAAGAAGATGAAGGGATGAAATTCCGAGGAGGCTTCTCTTTTGGCCATGGGAAGCCTCCTTACTTGCCGGAAAGAACCCTTTTCTTCATGGCCGATCGGGCCTCGCAAAAATTATTCCCTTCTCCGTTGCAAACTTCCACCCTGTGTCTTATAAAAAAATTAAGGCTAAAGTCAAGGTTGAAACGGGGTTGTGAACCGTCTTCACCTTGTTTTTTTTCTGCCAAAGGAAACCCAAGAGACAAGGAACGATGATCGATTCGAAGCGCTTAGACCCTCGGTTTAAGGAGCTCATCGCTTCCGAACCCGGGGGAGAACATATCAAGAGGTGCTTCGCCTGCGGGACCTGCACCGCTGGCTGCCCCGTAAGGGAAGTCACCGACCGCTATAACCCCCGGAAAATCATCCGCATGGCCCTTTTAGGTCTAAAGAAAGAGGTCCTTTCGAGCCCCTTCATCTGGCTCTGTTCTTCCTGTTATACCTGTCACGAAAGATGCCCTCAGAACGTGAAGATTCCGGAGTTGATGAACGCGATGAAAAATATCGCTGTGCGAGAAGGATATCTTCCTCCTCCCATGAAGACGCAACTGGACCTTCTTGCCAGGTGTGGCCGCCTCCTTGAGGTCACCGATTTCGAGAACGAAAAGCGGCAGGAGGTGGGGCTTCCTCCCCTTGTCGGGAAGACCGAGGACGTGAAGAAGATCTTCGAAAAATTGGGGATAGGTCGTGACGAAACGAGTTGAGGACAAACCTATCCTTTCCCGTTACGCGCTCTTTACAGGCTGTACGGTGCCGGTACGAGCCTTGAACTATGAGCTCTCCGCTCGAAGGGTGGCCGAAAGATTGGGTGTTGAGTTCGAGGAGATCCCCGATTTCGCCTGCTGTGGGTATCCGATCAAGTCGGTCAACCGCTACGCCTACCTTCTGATGGCGGCCCGAAACCTCTCCCTGGCCGAGGAAAGAGGGCTCTCCCTTTGTACGCTGTGCAGCGCCTGCTGTGGCGCTCTCACCGAAGCCAATCACGAAATTCAAGAAGACGAGAAACTTCGAGACCGCATCAATACCGATCTGCTCGATTCGGTCGGGAGACGATACGACGGTAGGGTCACGGTGACCCACTTCACCCGGATCCTCGAAAAAGAGGTGGGACGAGAGAGGATTGCCGCCGAAATTCGGGCCGACCTCTCCTCCCTTCGTGTCGCACCCCACTATGGCTGTCACTACACAAAGCCTTCGACCATCTATCATCATGTCGAGGACCCCGAGGACCCGAAAAGCCTCGACGAGTTGATCCGGGCAACGGGTGCGATCTCCCTTTCCTATGAGGATCGGCTCCAGTGCTGCGGGGGAGGGGTACTCGCCATCGATGAACAGGTGGCTTTGGCCATGGCCCAACGAAAGCTGGAGCATATCAGGGCCGTCAAGGCCGATGCCCTTGTCCTGATCTGCCCTTTTTGCAACGTCATGTACGAATCGAACCAGAAAAAGATCGAAAAAACCTTTCAGACCGAGTATAAGCTGCCCGTGCTCTTCTACCCTCAGTTGCTCGGCCTGGCCCTTGGATTAGAACCGGAGGAACTGGGACTTCGGATGAATCGGATCAAACCCAACGAATTGCTCAAAAAGGTGGTCAGGAGGTCTCCCTGAATGGACGAGGAACGGAACGTGCCGACGGGGTCCGTGCTCGTCGTCGGTGGAGGCATCGGTGGCATTCAGACCTCTTTGGACCTGGCGGAGTCGGGTTTCAAAGTCTACCTTCTCGAAAAGAACCCGAGCATCGGCGGGACGATGGCCCAGCTCGACAAGACCTTTCCCACCAACGACTGCTCCATGTGCATCATGTCTCCCAAGCTCGTCGACGCAGGGCGCCATCGAAACATCGAGATACTGACGAACGCCTCGGTCGAAGCCGTCGAGGGAGAACCCGGACGCTTTACGGTTCGGATCCACAAAAGAGCTCGTTACGTCGGTATCGAGGCCTGCAAGGCGTGCGGCGACTGCGCCAAGGTCTGTCCCGTCAAGATCCCCAACGATTTCGAACAGGGTCTCGTCACGCGGGCCGCGATCTACCAGCTCTTTGCTCAGGCTATGCCGAGCGCCTACGCCATCGAAAAGAGAGGGGAACCGCCCTGCCGTGCCACTTGCCCGATTCACGTCAATGCCCAGGGCTACATCGCCCTCATCTCCGTCGGAAAGTTCAAGGAAGCCCTCGCCCTCATTCGCGAAAGGAACCCTTTCCCTGGCATTACGGGTCGTATCTGCACGCGGCCCTGCGAAGGGGTCTGCCGGCGGAAGGATGTCGATCAGGCCGTCGCCATCGACGCCTTGAAGCGCTTTGTCTCGGACCTCGAAGGCGAAGAGGCACCGGAGGTCCCGGTGCCTCCCTATAACGGAAGGAAGGTCGCCGTTGTGGGGTCCGGACCTTCGGGCCTTCTCGCGGCTCACGATCTTCGGAAGATGGGTTACGCCGTCACCATTTTTGAAGCCCTTCCTGTGGCTGGTGGCATGCTCGCCGTGGGCATTCCCGAGTACCGCCTTCCCCGCTCTGTGCTCCAGCGGGAAATCGGAAGGCTCCTTCAGATGGGGGTCGAGCTGAAGCTCAATACGCCCATCGGCGAGAGCCTCTCCTTTGACGATCTCCGAGCAAAAGGGTACGAAGCCTTCTTCATCGCCACCGGCGCCCACCGGAGCCGGAAAATGGGGCTCGAGGGGGAAGAGGCCCAAGGCGTCCTTCACGCGATCGATTTCCTGCGAAGGACGGCCCTTGGCGAGCCTGTGGAGATGGGACAAAGGGTGATCGTCGTGGGCGGAGGCAATGCCGCGATCGACGCGGCAAGGACCTCCCTCCGCCTTGGTGCCAAAGAGGTGACGATCCTCTATCGTCGGACCCGAAGTGAAATGCCTGCACAAGAGGAGGAAATCGAGCAGGCCGAGCTGGAAGGGGTACGAATCGAATACCTGAGCGCTCCCACGAAGCTCGTCATCGAAAACGGACGGATTCGAGCTTTGGAGTGCGTTCGAATGGCCTTGGGAGAGCCTGACGGATCGGGTCGTCCACGCCCCCTGCCCATCTCGGGATCGGAGTTTCGTAAGGAGGTCGACCTCCTCATCCCGGCAATCAGTCAGGAACCGAATCTTCGTTTTCTTTCCGCTTTGGGGGATGTGAAAACTACCCGACAGGGAACGATCGAGGTCGATCCCCTGACCCTCGAAACGAGCCTCCCAGGTGTCTTTGCAGGCGGCGACGTGGTGACGGGCCCTCAGACCTACATCGACGCAATGGCGGCCGGCCGCAAGGCGGCCATCTCTATCGACCGTTATCTCAGGGGAGAAGACCTGAAAAAAGACCGTGAGGAAGAAGGACCCAAAAAGGATTACATCTTGGTCGATGTCGATGGCGTCGAGTATCGCGAACGAGCTCCCATGGAAAGGCTTCCCCTCGAGGAAAGAAAAGGGTTTCGGGAGGTCGATTTGGGGCTCCGGATGGAGGACGCGCTCGAAGAAGCAAAACGCTGCCTCCAGTGCGGAGGTTGCTCGGAATGCCTCGAGTGCGTGAAGGCCTGCGAAGCCAAGGCCATCGACCACCGAATGAGGGATGAAGAGGTCGAACTTCGGGTTGGAGCAATCGTGCTTACCCCCGGGTTCGATGAATTCGATCCCTCTCTGAAAACGGAATACGGCTATGGAAGATTTCCGAACGTGGTCTCCAGCATCGAATTCGAGCGCTTCCTCTCCGCTTCAGGCCCCCATAAGGGGCAGGTTCTCAGGCCTTCCGACCTGAGCCATCCGAAGAAAGTGGCTTGGATCCAGTGTGTGGGCTCCCGGGACGACCCTATTGGAAAAGGCTATTGCTCTTCGGTGTGCTGTATGTATGCCACCAAGGAAGCCGTGATCGCCAAGGAGCACGCTCCGGAGCTCGAGGCAACGATCTTCTACATGGACATGCGAGCGTATGGGAAGGACTTTGACAAATACGTCGAACGGGCGAAAAAAGACTACGGGGTGCGCTACATCCGTTCGCGGGTTTCGCATCTGAAGGAGAATCCCGAAACGAAGGGCCTGACGATCCACTACGAAACCGAGCAAGGGGAGAGGGTTGCAGAGGAGTTCGACCTGGTCGTCCTTTCCGTCGGCCTCGAACCCACTCGAAGCGCTCAAGGGGTCAGCCGGACCTTCGGGATCGAGCTCAACCGCTACGACTTTGCAAAGACACAAACCTTTGCCCCCCTTCAAACTTCGAGACCTGGAATTTTTGTGAGCGGCGCGTTTTCGGGCCCCAAAGATGTCCCCGAAACCGTAGCCCAGGCGAGCGCTGCCGCCTGCGAAGCCGCCTGTCTCCTTGCCCCAGCCCGGGGAACCCTGGTGACGGAACAGCCCTCCTACCCTGAAAGAAATGTCCTTTACGAACGACCCCGTATCGGGGCCTTCATCTGCCACTGCGGTATCAACATTGCCGGGGTCGTTGACGTCCCTGCCGTCGTGGAATACGCCAAAACCCTCCCCTACGTTGTTTACGCCGAAGGGAACCTTTACACCTGCTCTCAAGACACCCAGGATCACATGAAACAGGTCATCGAGGAGCACCGGCTCAATCGCGTCGTTGTGGCCTCTTGCACGCCAAGAACCCACGAGCCTCTTTTTCAAGACACGATCCGGCAAGCCGGGTTGAACCGTTACCTCTTTGAGATGGCCAACATCCGGGACCAGTGCTCCTGGGTCCACATGCAACAGCCCGAAGAGGCAACGGAGAAGGCAAAGGACCTCGTCCGAATGGCTGTGGCCAAAGCAGCCCTCCTCGAGCCCCTTCCGACCCAGATGGTCGACGTGGTGCCCAAGGCTTTGGTGATCGGCGGCGGGCTCGCGGGTCTCGAGGCCGCGAGAAGGATCGGACAGGCGGGCTACGAAGTCTATCTTGTGGAACGAGAACCGGAGCTGGGGGGAAAGGCGCGACAGATCTTTCATACCCTTGACGGAACGGACGTCTCATCACAACTCGAACGGCTTATTGCCGAGGTCAAAGGCCAACCCCTCATTCATCTCATGACCTCTGCGACGGTTGAAAGCATGGAAGGGTTTGTTGGAAATTTCAAGACCCGGGTCCGGTACGATGGAGAGACCCAAGAGATCAACCATGGCGTGATCGTCGTTGCCACGGGAGCCGAGGAATATCGGCCCAAGGAGTACCTCTACGGCCAGGACGAACGGGTGATCACGCAAAAGGAACTGGAAGAGAGGCTGGTCTTTCGTCCCCAATCCCTCCCCCCCTTTCGGGGCTCGGGGTCGGGCAATGTGGTCATGATCCAGTGCGTGGGTTCAAGAAATGATGAAAGGCCCTACTGCAGCCGCATCTGCTGCAGCGAGGCGATCAAAAACAGTCTGAAGCTCAAAGCGATGGCTCCAGAGATCAACGTCTACGTCCTTTACCGAGACATCCGAACCTATGGTTTCAAAGAGGATTACTACGAGAAGGCAAGGGAGGCGGGGGTCATCTTCATCCGTTACGATTTGGAGAGGGAACCCAGGCTCGAGAGGGACCAAAACGGCCTTCGTGTCGTCGTGTGGGAACCGATTCTTCGTGACGAGCTGGCCATCGAGACGGATCTCCTTGTGCTCAGCCCTGCCATCGTGCCTTCGACCGATAATGAGTCCCTTGCCAAGATGCTGAAGGTTCCCCTCAACGAGGATGGGTTCTTTCTTGAAGCCCACATGAAGCTTCGGCCCGTTGACTTTGCAACCGAGGGGATCTTCCTCGCCGGTCTTTGCCACAGTCCGAAAGGGATCGATGAAAGCCTCTCCCAGGCCAAGGCCGCTTCGGCCCGGGCCCTCACTTACCTCTCCAAGACCAAGCTCGAGACCATCGGGACGGTTTCTTGGGTCGATGAAAGGAAGTGTGTGGGGTGTGGCCTTTGTGAGGATCTTTGCCCTTATCGGGCTATCGAGATCGTGCTTCGGCGGACCGTTGTCGGCGAAAAAAAGGTCGCGCAAATTAACGCGGCCCTATGCAAAGGATGTGGCGTCTGTGCCGCCTCGTGTCGTTCAGGATCGATCGATTTGAAGGGGTTCACGACAGAAGCGGTGGTGGCCCAGATCGTGGAACTGGGAGCGGGATGAAGGTGAAGGACTCGGCACGAATCGATTTGGAATCTTCATGGCAGCCTAAGATCTTGGCCTTTCTTTGCAATTGGTGCTCCTATGCCGGAGCCGATCTCGCGGGAACGTCGAGGATCCAGTATCCTCCCAACGTTCGGGTGATTCGTGTTCCCTGTTCTGGAAGGGTCAATCCCCTCTTCATCCTGAAGGCCCTTCAGAGCGGCGTCGACGGAGTGCTTGTTTCGGGATGCCATCCCGGCGATTGCCACTATATCAGTGGAAACTATGTGGGAAGGCGAAAATCCGCGACTCTGAAACGGTTCCTCGAGTACTTGGGTATCGAGCCAGGCCGTGTTCAATTTTCCTGGGTCTCCGCTGCCGAGGGGGCCAAGTTCTCCCAGGTCGTCAAAGAGGTGACAGAGGACGTAAGGAAGCTGGGGCCGATCCGAAGGTGGACGCTCCAACCCCAGGCACAAAAACCATGATGGCAAACGCCCCTTCTGTAGGGGCCTGGAAATCGATAGGGGCCGAATCGGTTCAGCCTTTCTCGCCGATTCGTCAGGGAAATCCCATGATCGAGCAACGGATTCGAGAAAAAGCGAAAGAGCTCCTTTCAAGGAAGGACGTAGACCTTGTGATCGGATTTGGCCGGGGGACGCTTCCCCTTCGGGCCACCCCTCTCTTTGCCAGGACCCCGGAAGAGGCAGAAGAGCTGATATGGAACTCTTTCTGTGCGGCGAACCTGGCCACCTATCTCCACAAGCTCAGCCGTTTCAAAGTGGGTCTGGTGGTCAAAGGGTGCGATAGTCGCTCTGTGGTAGCTTTGTTGCGAGAGAGACGATTCGAACCAGAACGACTCTTTCTGATCGGCGTTCCCTGCCAGAGGATGGTCGACCGAAGAAAGGTTCAAAGGGTGGCCCCCGGAGAAATCCTCGATGCCCGGGAACAAGGCGATCGGATCATCGTCAAAGGAGAGGACTTCGAAATCCACCTCAAACGGGATGAATTTCTCTATTCGTCCTGTCAGGCCTGCCTCCATCGCAACCCTCCGAAGGCGGATTGGCTCGCATCGCCTCCTGTGGAGGAGTCGGCCTTGACCGAAGCCTTTGACGAAGCTCGCTTGTTCGAAGAGAGGCCTTCCGAGGAGCGCTGGAATTTCTTCATCAAGGAGACAAGTCGTTGCATCCGGTGCTATGCCTGCCGCGAGGCCTGTCCGATGTGTTACTGCTCGGAGTGTTTCGTCGATAGCTCCCGACCGAAATGGATCGGGAGTGGTCTCGACCCCTCTGATCTCGCATTCTATCACATCGTGAGGGCGTATCATCAGACGGGAAGATGTGCGGGCTGCGGTGCCTGCGAAAGGGCCTGTCCCATGGAGATCCGGCTGTCCTATCTCACCCAGAAGCTGAATCGGGACGTAAAAGAGCTTTTTGAGTTTGAGGCGGGTCTCGATCCCAAAGATCGCCCTCCCCTTTCGACCTACGAACCTGACGATTGGCAGGAGTTCATCAAATGAGACGAGGGCCCGCAAAGCTGGAGAAGAAGAACCTGAAGGCTTTCCTTCAGACCTTGATGGAAAGATACGATCTCTTTGGGCCCGTCCGTCTCGCCGAGGGGGTCTCGGTCTACAAGCGGATCGATGATCCGCAGGAGGTTGACCTTTCATCGGCCAACCCTCAGAAACCGCTCAAAGAGGTCTTTTTCGCCCAATCCGAAGTGATGTTTCGCTACGAAAAGGCCGGCCGGAAGACCGAAGTCCGTTCCACGGAGGAGGTGGAAAGGGAGCGGATCGTTCTGGGGGCGAGGCCCTGCGATATCGCCGCCGTCCTGCTTCTGGATCAAGTCTTCTCCGGAAAGGACTACACCGACGTCTACTATGCGAAGAAGAGGGAAAAGACGACCCTGATCGGCCTTGCCTGTAACAGGCCATTGAGTACCTGTTTTTGTGCCTCCATGGGAGGAGGTCCCTTCGTGAGAAGGGGCTCGGACCTCTTCTGGATCGATCTCGGCGAGGCCTATCTCGTCGAGTTCCTCACGGAAAAGGGAGAAGCCCTTTCCCAAAATACTTTGTTGGAGAAGGCCGACGCTTCGGAGATCGATCTGGCCAAGGCGCTGGAGCAAAGGGCATCGGAAAAGGCCACCTCGTCGCTTTCGATCGAAGGCATCGAAAAAAGGCTCGACGAGATGGTGGAGAGCCCCTTCTGGGACCGGGTCCAAGAAAAATGTATCGGCTGCCGTGTCTGCACCTATCTCTGCCCCACCTGCCATTGCTTCGATATCGTCGATGAGGCCTCACGGGGCCAAGGGCAACGGGTGCGAAACTGGGATTCTTGCCTCTCACCGCTCTATTCCCTTGAAACATCGGGCCATAACCCGAGACCGACGACCCGGGAACGGACCAGGCAACGTTTGATGCACAAGTTCAACTACTTCCCCAAAAATTTCGGCTCGGTGGCCTGCGTAGGCTGTGGGCGCTGCATCATCTACTGCCCAGCCCATTTCGATATCCGAAAAACCCTTGAGGAGATCCTTGTTCCATGATCTTGGCGATGAAGGTTTGCCCATGAAGAATCCCTATCAACCCATTCCCATGGTGGTCAGGAAGGCCTGGATCGAGACGAGCGATCGGATGTTACGGACCCTCGAACTGGGCTTTGCCGATAAGGAAGAAGAGAGGTCCTTTCAATTCATCCCCGGTCAGTTCTGTGAGCTTTCGGTCTTCGGAAAAGGGGAGGCGCCCTTCGGGATTGCCTCCGCTCCCACGGAGCAGGGGGCCCTGCGGTTCACCATCAACAAGGCAGGCGTCGTGACAACGGCCCTCCACCAGGTGGAAGAGGGAGACGAGATAGGTCTTCGTGGTCCCCTTGGAAACGGCTATCCTCTCGAGGCTTTCGAAGGGAAAAACCTTCTGGTCATCGGCGGAGGGTTTGCCTTCACCACCCTTCGCTCCCTGATCGTCTATTTCCTGCATCCTCAAAACCGGTCGAAAATCGGTGACATCACGGTCCTCTACGGAGCCCGAATGCCAGGCCTGCTCCTCTATAAGGAAGAGCTGGCTCAGTGGGAGAGACGAGAGGATCTCAAACTGGTGGTCACCGTCGACCAGGGCGATGGGAACTGGAAGGGGAAAGTGGGGCTCGTCCCCAACGTGTTAGAGGAAATCGCCCCTTCTTCCAATGACACCTACGCCGTGATCTGCGGCCCTCCCATCATGATCAAGTTCACGTTCCCGAAGCTGATGGCCCTTCGATTTCCTATTGAACGGATTTATACGTCCCTCGAAAGACGGATGAAATGCGGCATTGGCAAATGTGGTCGCTGCAATATCGGCCATCTCTACGTCTGCAAAGATGGCCCTGTCTTCAGTTATGCGCAATTGGAGAAGTTGCCCAGAGACTATTGAGGCTTTCTGTGTTCAAAGTCCATTCTAACCAGCCCCAAACAGCTCAAACCACACGAAAAAGGGAGGTGTCATGGACTACATCAAGGCATTGATCGACATTGTGGGCGAGAGGAATGTCAAGACGGATGAGATCGAACGGCTCTGCTATTCGAGAGACCTTTCCGTGCACGAGGCTGTTCCGGATGTGGTCGTCTTTGCGAAGACCGCCGAAGAGGTCTCGCGGATCATGAAGCTGGCAAGCGCCGAACGAATTCCGGTGACCCCAAGAGGTTCGGGCACGAGTGCCGTGGGAAGCGCCCTGGCCGCAAAGGGTGGGATCCTCCTCGATCTGAGCCGGATGAACCGGGTTCTTGAAATCGACAAGGACAACGGATTCGTCGTGGTGGAACCGGGTGTCCTATGCAACAACCTCAATGCCGCTCTGGCGCCCACCCATTTCTTCCCCCCCGACCCGGCCAGCGCTGCTTTGGCGTCGATCGGAGGGATGATCTCGACCAATGCGAGCGGAAATCGGGCGCTCAAGTACGGAACGACCAAGAACTACGTCTTGGGCCTCGAGGTGGTATTGGCCGATGGTCGGGTCATCAACACGGGCTCAATCCTGAGCAAAACCTCGGCCGGTTACGATCTCACGCAACTTTTTACCCAGGCCGAAGGAACCCTTGGCATCATCACCAAGGCCATTCTGAAGATCCTTCCCCTGCCGGAATACATCGCCTTTGCCGAAGCGCGATTTCGATCCACCCTCGATGCGGGAAGCGCGGCCCAGGAAATCCTGACCTCGGGCATTGCCCTCTCCTCCTGCGAGATCCTCGATAAGGTCACCATCGATGTGGTCAACAAGGCCATGGGCCTAAACATTCCCGAAGACGTCGGGTGTATCCTTTTCATTGAGATCGATGGCAACAGGCAAGCCGTTCGGGAGAACATCGAAAGGATCAACACGATCTGCCAGAAGCACAACGGCATCGAGAACCGTTGGGATGACGATCCGGGACGGCGTCTCAAGATGTGGGCGGCCCGTCAAGGGATCATCGCTTCCTTATCGAAGGTGAAACGGGGCGCGAGGCTTCAGTCCATCATTGAGGACTTTGGTGTTCCCATCACGAAGATCCCTGAAACGATCATCGAGATTCAGAAGATCGCAGAAAAACACCGTTTCCCCATCTCCACCTTCGGTCACATCGGGGACGGCAATCTCCACGCCGTGGTCATGTCAGACCCGAGGAACAAGAAGGATTGGGAGACCATTCGGGAGATTGCGAAGGATCTGATCGATCTCGCCTTGCGATTCAGGGGAACCCTGACGGCCGAGCATGGAACCGGAATGGCCAAATCGCCTTACATCGCCCGCGAGCTTGGCGAAAGTCTTGAAGTCATGAAGGCGATCAAAAAGACCCTTGATCCCAACAACATCCTCAACCCGGGGAAGATGGGCTTCGATGACGCCATTAAAGACATGTACGACAACTTCGCCTTTCGACCCCTCGTTGAAAGGCCTGAAGAGCTCAGGCCCTACGGCGAGCCCCTCGATAGCGAGATCATGGCCTGCATCATGTGCGGTTTCTGCCGCAACGGCTGCCCCACCTACCGGGAAACCTCGGTCGAATCCCTTAATGCCAGGGGACGGGTCATCTTGGCCTACCATCTCATGACCGGAAGGCTCAAACCCTCGAAGGCCCTTGCCGAGCGATTTTATCAGTGTGCAACGTGCCTCAATTGCAAGGCCGTCTGCCCCGCTGGGATCATGGTTTCAGACATCATCGAGGCGGGCCGAAAACGCCTTGTGGAGGCAGGCCTCCTTCCCGATATTCACAAAACCCTGATGGAGAATCTCAAGGCCACCGGAAACCCCTTTGGAGAACCTCCGGAAAAGCGAACCGAGATCTTTCCATCCACCTTCAGACCCTCCCAAGGTCCCGTGGAAACCCTCTTCTTCCCCGGATGCGTCAGCTCTTTCCAAGATCTCACGATCCTACCCAGCATGATGAAGATCATGGATCAGGCGGGGGTTTCCTACACGGCCCTGGGAAAGGACGAACAGTGCTGTGGCTATATATCCTATCTCGTGGGGACGGATGAATTTGAGAGGGTGGCAGAAAGAAACCGGGCCGCCTTCCTCAAGGTTCAACCCAAACAGGTCGTGACGACTTGCGCAGGCTGCTACAAGACCTTCAAAGAGATCTACCCCAAACATCTCGCCTTCAACATCCCCATCATCCATGCTATCGAATACATCAATCGCCTCATCGAAGAGGGAAGATTGAAGCTTAAGGTGAACACGCCGATGAAGGTGGCCTATCACGATCCGTGCGATCTCGGACGACACTTGAACATCTTCGAGCCTCCGAGAGACCTTCTGAGAAAGATCCCTGGTGTCACGCTGGTCGAATTCAAGAACAATCGGTTGCTGGCAAAATGCTGCGGTGGTGGCGGGGGCTTGAAAGCCTTCAACACGGAGCTTTCGGGAAATATTGCCTATCAGCGCGCTCTCGAGGCCCTTGAGGTGGGAGCGGACACCATCGTTTCGGCCTGCCCTGCGTGCAAGTCGAACTTGAACCTTGGAGCTTCGAGGCTTCGAAAAGAGAAGAAGGGCCGGCTCAAGGTGATGGATATCACGGAGGTCGTGGCGGACGCCGCGACATAAACCCGTCCGTTACATAACGGAGCCCCGGAGAGGACGCCCCAGAGGCCTTGTCAGTCGGGTTTCGTTGACACGTGAGCGGTGATCCCAACCTCCACCAGGGGTGACGTCGGGAAAACAAATCTTCCTCTCCCCTCGGGGAGAGGATCGAGGTGAGGGAGCAATTTCAAGGGAAGACCCTCACCCCAGCCCTCTCCCGCCAAGGCGGGAGAGGGCGATGTCTATGGTTTCTATTTTGAGAAGATCAATAACTCAGCCTGCTGAGAGCTTCCCTTATCCGGTAGTAGAGGTCCATTTCCTCAATAAAATCGTCGACCGATCCGAATCGCCTGACCTCGACGAACCTCGTGCATTTCCTTCTCAGATCAGGCCGTGGCTGGTCACATCCTATCACCACCCGTGACACGCTGCCCACCATCCCCCCTCCTGCCGGCAGATGAAGATGGGCAACCCCGGCTTCGTCATAGAAACGTCTATGAGCGCAACGGAGACACTTCGCCTTTCTTCGACCTACAATCTCATCGAGCTCTTCGTCCACGGCCTGACGAAACATCCTCCTCAGCAAACGATTCTTCTCCCTCTCGTCCATCCCGCCGAGAAGACCGTTGATCGTTCTTCGGGCCTCCTCAAGAGATTCCCTCATTGCGTCGGCCAGAAACTCGGGCATTAATCCCTTGTCCATGCGCAACAAACGAAGCTCTTGGAGCACAAGGGCCTTGATCCCTCTTTCGAGGGCAATCCTCTCTTCTCGTCTCTTTCTCTTTGCCACGACACCTTCTTAGCAGAAAACCGAATTTTTGGCAAGACCGGGTTAGAAAAAGGGGGACACATTCCATTTTTCGAGGGATCGGTAAGAAATCCGCCGCAAAGGTTTGGGCGGTGTTGGGAAAGACCCGCGCATTGGCGTAGGGCGAATGGAGAGCCTGGGGAAGTTAAAAGGTTAAAGGTTAGAGGTTAGAGGTTAGAGGTTAGAGGTTAGAGGTTAGAGGTTAGAGGCTAAAGGCTGAAAGCTAAAGGCTAAGGGCTAAAGGCTAGAGGCTGAAGGCTGAAAGCTAAAGGCTAAAGGTTAAAGGTTGGAGGTTAGAGGTTAAAGGCTGAAGGCTGAAAACTAAAGGCTAAGGGCTAAAGGCTAAAGGCTGAAGGTTAGAGGCTAGAGGCTGAAGGTTAGAGGTTAAAGGCTAAAGGCTGAAAGCTAAAGGCTAAGGGTTAAAGGCTGGAGGTTGGAGGCTGAAGGCTGAAGGCTGAAAGCTGAAAACTAAAGGCTAAAGGCTAGAGGCTGAAGGTTGGAGGCTAAAGGCTGAAAGCTGTAGGCTGAAAGCTGTAGGCTAAAAACAGGTTTTGTGCCCCTTGACCAAGCCCTCCTACAGCCACAGATTTTCATGGTTCAAGGGGGCTCCCCTTTTTCCCTCATTGAAAAGGGGGATTAAAAATCATAGAATTCGTGGGTGATGTCCATCCCCGTCGTTTTGCTTGAAAACAGAAAGATCCCGCGGGTCATTCTTTCGATCCCGATTGAAGGGGCCTCGTTACGGGAGGAAGGATCGAACCTTCTTCGAGAGGCCTACGTATTGGGGTTCACCCATTTCGACCTTCCAACTTCTCAGCATCTTGAAGCCTTCCGGGCATGGCGAGCCCTCTCGGAGGATGAGAACCTCACGGGCTGGTTTCGCTTGGACGCCAAGATGGGAGTTTCCTTCCTGGGCCGTCCCCTTCACAGCTTTGAATCGAAGTTGATCGCAACCCTCGGGAAGAGCCTCTCTGCCGAGCTCAGCCGACGCCTCCTTCCAACCGTTTCAACCGCTGAGGTCTTCACTCAGAAGGAGATCGACCGATTCGCCTTTGATCGTTCCCGTTTCGAAGGCGCCCTCTCAGCGCTCCGGCCGGAAGAAACCCCCTTTCTCATCATAGGGGAAAGGTATGGGGATTGGCTTTTGGCTCTGGGCCGCATCGATCTTCTCCAGGAAATGACGCACGTTGCCCGGGAGCGCAACTTCGTTCCCATCTTTTCGGGTCAGTGGCCCGCCTTCAGCTTGCCCAAAGCGAAATCCCTCGACGTCGCAGCTTATGCTGTGCCCATCAGGCAGAAAGAGGTCGCTTCTCAAGGGAGCCATACCGCAGAACTCATCAAGCGGTTTGACAAACCTTTGATCGCTCTCAACCCCCTTCGTTCCCGTCGGATTTGGAACAACCCGACCCTCGCCTTTCGGTTTCTTTTCGAGGAGCTGAAGATTTATGCCGCCTTTCCCGAGCCCGCATCGAGCGAGGAGGTGAGAAAGATTTTGGAGGGTCTCGCTTCTATCCCCTCCTTCATCCCCCCACGAAGAGCATAATCCCCCCTGCAACAAGGGGAATGGTGAGATTGTCGTCGAGGCCAACGGGAAGAAGCTCCACCAGCGTTCCTCCTACTGCTCCCCAGAAGCCTCCCCAACGATGGACTCCAGGACAGAGCAAAACAATAAGGAGGGCGGATAAGAAAAAGGCGAGGGTTCCTTCAAGGGTCTTCTCACCGATTCGAACACGGCCCATCCCCTTTCCCACCAAAGCCGCACACGTATCGGATAGGATGAGGATGAGAAGGCTTGCGATGGCGATGGGCTTCGGAAAGAGAAGAAGGCTCAGAATGGACGAAAAAAGGAAATAGGTGGAACCCATCAGGGTCTTTTTCTCCCTTTCTCGAAGGACCTTTCCAAAAAAAAACCTTTCAAAGAGAGCAGCGACACCTCGATGGTAGTGACGAAGAAGATCCACCGAGAGAAAGCCTAAAAAAAGGGGGATCAAAACCCAGAGGGCCGTCTCCTTCGAGGTAAGACTGTAACCGATGGGAATGCTGAGGGTCAGGAGGTGAACGACCTTGCGGGTGATCTCCACACGATTCAACATGCTACGAACACCGTTTCCGAAAACCCCGCCGAAAGGACGAAACGAACGTGCGATGATGTACTGTTGAATCTCACGCTTCCTTTTCTGTTACGTCTTCGCCTCCCAAATTCTTTAACGCTTCTACCTCTTCAGCGGTGAGAAATCGAAACTCGCCGGGAGCGAGACCTCCCAGATGAAGAGGACCCAGCTCGACTCGCTTCAATTTCACGACAGGATGGCGAATGGCCAAAAACATCCTCTTAATGAGATGATTCCTTCCCTCTGTCACCTTCACGCGAAGCCAAACATTCTTTTTCCCTCGACCCACGGGATAAACCGAAACCGCCCTGGCCATTCCATCCTCCAGCCTCACCCCTTTACGGAGTCGCTGGAGATCCTTTTCATCAGGCTCCCCTTCAACCTTGACGTCATAGACCCTGGGAACCGAAAATTTTGGATGGGAAAGGCGGTAGGCAAGGTCCCCGTCGTTTGTGAGGAGCAGAAGGCCTTCGGCGTCGAAGTCGAGACGTCCAACAGGATAGACCCGACCCCGCACCTTCCGCAGGAGGTCCATCACCGTAGGTCTCCCAAGGGGATCGCTCACCGTCGAAAGATAGTTCTTGGGTTTATTTAACATCAGCGTAACCGGGGGCTCCGCCTTGGCGATGAGCTTTCCATCGACCCGGATGTGATCCTTCGAAAGGTCTGCCCGAAAGCCGAGAGTATCGACCACCTTGCCGTTGACCATGACCCTCCCCTCGAGGATCATCTTCTCGGCCTCCCTCCTTGAGGCAACACCAGCCCGGGCCAAGATCTTCTGGATTCGTTCTAAACCCATAAGGCCCTCGCAGTCATAAAAAGCACGAAAATCACGTGTAGATCAATCGATGCCCCATGGCCGAAAACCGCACTCGAGCTACAAAAAGGAACCCTTGTCTCAACCCTCCATGCTTTTCCCATCGCGACGAAACGGATTTCATCCCTCCCCTTCCCCTGCGGACTTCTCCGTAGCGTCTGAACCGACGGCCGCAGGAACCTCTTGCTCCGTCCCGATTCTTTCCGGAGGGTTTTGATCCGGTTCACTCCTCTGAAGCCCCTCCAAGGCTTGGCGGTACCTTTCTCCTTCGTCCTTCCCAAGGGGACTTGGGATTTCCCCTTCGTCCCTGTCCTTTTCGATCTCCTCGAGGACCTCTGCGATCTCCGATGCTTCTTCTGTGACGGCAGGCTTTCGACCGCCCCCTTTTCTCATCCGGGCCATTTCTTCTTGCGGGATCTCAGCAGGCGGCTCAACCTCTTTCAGGGGTGGCAGGTCGGAAAGGGAGTTGAGGCCAAAGAGCTCGAGAAAGGCCTTCGTCGTTCCATAGAGGATGGGTCTACCTGGTATCTCCTTTCTTCCTACAATCCTCACCAAACCCTTCTCCATGAGGCTCCGAATGACCCATCCGGAATCCACCCCCCTGATTTGGTCGATCTCGGGCCGGATTACAGGTTGCCGGTAGGCAATGATGGCGAGGGTCTCAAGGGCCGAACGGCTGAGCTTGGACGGTTTCGCTTTTTTGAGTCGGTTGATCCACTCGACCCACCTTGGCTTCGTGCGAAACTGATATCCTCCAGCCACCTCCACAAGCTCTACGCCTCGACAATCCTCGGAGCAATCGATCTGTATTTGCTGAAGGGCCTCCCTAAGCGTCTCCTTGCTCCATTCAGGAAGGATCTCCGCAAGGGTGTCAAGACGGAGGGGATTTTCCGAAACGAAGAGGAGGCTCTCCAAGATGGGCCTCACCTCGATTGTGTCCATGAATCCATCCTCATCATCATCGTGGTTTCGGGATGCCATCCTATGGGTTCATCACGACGGGCCGCTCACTTTTCGATGGGCTCCAATTTCTTACCCGCTGAGATGGCTGAGATCGCATGTTTGTAGACCAATCGATCTCCTCCATCGCGCAAAATGAGGCTAAAATTGTCGAATCCCACGATCTCCCCCTCGAGCTTTCCCCCCGTGACCAGCTCGATGCCCACGCGAATCCGCTCGCGCCGGACACGGTTGAGAAACTGATCTTGGACCTGAACTGGCGTACTACCTTGGTTCTTTGCCATCCTCTCCTCCCCCCGCCTTCAAAAATAAGGCGACTTCTTTTTCAATGGTCCCTCGATCCCGATCCGTGTCAAGCCACCGAATCTCAGGATCGGCCCTGAACCACGTCATCTGCCGTTTAGCATAACGCCGCGTATCCCTCTTGATCTGTCTGATCGCTTCCTCCCACCCGATTCGGCCATGAAGGAACTCCGTCAGATGCTTATAACCGAGGCTTTGCATCGGTTTCAACTGGGGGCCATAGCCCATCTCAAGAAGGTTCTTCACCTCATGGAGAAACCCCCTCTCGATCATCTCTTCCACTCTTTGATCGATCCGTTGGTATAACGAGTCGCGATCCCTGGTGAGGCCTATCTTGAGAGTACGGTAAGGCCTCTCCCGAAAGGCATGCTCCCTGCGATAGACTGAAATGGGTATGCCCGTTGATTCGTAAACCTCAAGGGCTCGAACGATTCGAAATCGATCGTTCGGATGAAGTTGAGAGGCTGTCTCAGGGTCGACCTTCCACAGACGTTCAAGAAGATAGGCTCCTCCCTTCGCTTCCCCTTCCTCTTTGAGCCGTTGCCGAATCGCAGGATCAACCTCCGGCCCCTGAAAGATCCCCTGAGTCAAAGCCTTCACATAGAGCCCTGAACCTCCCACAACCCATGCGGGCTTCCCTTGCCGCGCCAGCCGTTCAATCACCTCCCTCCCAAGCCTCCTGTAAAGGCCAGCATGAAACGGCTCGTCGGGAAAAACGACATCGATCAGATGATGGGGGAACCTTTCTCGTTCGAGACGCGAGGGCTTGGCGGTTCCGATATCCATGAGGCGGTATACTTGCATGGAGTCTGCACTCACGATCTCGCCACCAAAGCGCTCGACCAGCTCCATGGCCAGCTTCGACTTGCCCACACCCGTCGGCCCTACAAGGAGCACGACTGTCGGCCGATGACCTCCGTTGATCTTATCCATGGCAAGAAAATTCTAAATGGATCTCGCAGGCAGCCGCAACACGCCACCCCTCCCAAGCCCCGATTATTGACAAATCTGAATGCTTGTTCTAAAATTGAACCTAATGTCACATTTTGAAGGGTCTATCAAGATTGAGGGCCCAGAAAAGTGAAAGGTTAGAGGTTTAAGGTTTAAGGTTTAAGGTTTAAGGTTTAAGGTTTAAGGCTAAAGGCTTAAGGATAAAGGCTCAAGGTTTAAGGTTGGAGGTTTA
>Ga0078972_1006765_pt1 | contig 26609 bp, 31 predicted proteins | sample YelNatPaOPGAMG01_FD_67568 | JGI IMG/M metagenome (GOLD analysis project Ga0078972, IMG submission 67568) | Hot spring thermophilic microbial communities from Obsidian Pool, Yellowstone National Park, USA - OP-RAMG-01 (SPADES assembly) (version 2) | ecosystem: Environmental > Aquatic > Thermal...
TTTCCTCAGCCGTATAGCCTAAAAGCCTCAAGAGCATGTTTCCACCGGTGAAGAAGCCCGTACCTATAACGGCGAAGCCGGGATTATTGTGCACAGGCTCAGCCAACCCCCTATTATCAAATAAGTATATCGAAGCCCTCCCCTCCGAACCCACACTCGCAAGAATCATATGGAACTCCGGCTCTACCCCCTGATCTCGCAAACTCCTAAGCCTTTCAATGAGCTTAGACTCAATACAATTAACTGCATACTCGAACTGATCGAAGCTGGGCGTCTTCCCACTCCACTCTTTGACAGCCATGTCCGTCAAAATCCTCTCACAGACCCTGTAGCACTGCTTAATTATCGATGCCTCCCCAGCTCCTCCGGCGACAGCTAGGGGCACATAATCCTCACCAACCTTCAAGAATATTGGATAGACCTTACGCGTCTCATAGCTAACAGGGCCGACTGTAACCTTGGAGTCTGAAGATATAACCACACCTTCTCTCCCATCTACTATCCATTTTAAGGCGAGGATTAAGGTCATAACATCACCTACGTAGCTGTGGGCTTTGCTTGCATAGACCATAACGCCCTTACGATATCTTCGATCGGCTGAAGCGATTTCCTATGAATTTCCGGAGCAAAGAACTTGACTTTTTTATTATACTGCTTTAGCTCCTTTTTCAAAATGCTCTCCGCCCAGAAGAGGTCGCCTAAGTGCAGTATGGCTGGCCAGTTGCGGGCTATCACCCAGATCTCCTCTACGGGCTTGGATAATCGTTGTTTATCCTCGATATATTTTCTAACGGAATCAAATATTTTGAGTAGTGGTGCTGGGGCTACACCCAGCATAGTTTCGCATTCGATGGCTAATTTTCTATCCTCCACATAAACATCTGCGATCACTCCATTACCGACCTCAGATGTACACGTGATCTTCTCAAGCTTAACGTCATATTTTTCATTCAGCTCCTTGATCGCCAGAATCTTCATCACAACGTGATGGGTCATGACGTGATAGGTCTTATAACAAAGTTTATATGTGGCATTTTTTATGGAGTAAATGGTGTTAAATGTGGAGGTAATTGTTAAGGTGGATAAGCAGGGTCGAATAATTCTCCCGAAGGATGTTAGGAGGGCTATTGGGATGGAGGGGGAGATGGAGATGGTGTGTAGGGTTGTTGGGGATAGGATCATATTGGAGAGGTTCTCCATGGAGGATATTCATAAAGCTTTTTCAGAGTTGGAGGAGATTGCTCCAAGCTTAGAATTGGATACCGTGAAAGTTGAGGGTGAAGATAAGTATGTTGACAGGGAGTATGCGCTACGCAAAATTGGAATTCGAAGCGTTAGTTGATGTTGGCATTATAGTCCTCGCACATTTCAGAAATCCTGCACGAAAATATGCAGCTCAACTGTTGCTCGATGCCCTTACACTCAAAAGGCGCATCTTAATCCCCGTGAGCACATATATGGGAGCATATATTATAATGACGAGGTACCTGAGGCTTAGAAGCGTCAATGTGGCAAAGGCTTTATTGAAAACTCTATCCGTTGAATCCCCAGCATTCTATGAGAATCTCCCTAAGAATATTGTGGAAAAAGCCATACTTTCAGCGTCGGAGTTAAATGTTTCCTCGTGGGACTGCTATTTAATAGAGTTAGCTAAGAATCTCGGAATAAACAAGATCTATACGATAGACGAAGAGCTGGCAGGGAAAGTTAAAGATGTGAATATTGAAAATCCAATTCCAAGAGACATTATGAGAGAATACCACCAATATGTTCGGGAGAGAATAATGTAATGAAAAATTCAAGTTTAATCAATTAGCTTCACATCTGAGTAGAAGTGTATCCACTCCTACTTTCCACATTTACCGTTCTAGCCTAGCGTCAATTTTCATCCCCACGGTCATCATGGGAGGGCTTTCGGGGTGAACGGGCGATGCTTGGAGAAATCCCCGCAAAACCCCCTCTTTTTCCTGTTTCATTTTAGTAATGTGTTTGAGAGCTTGTGAAATCTATGGGTAATCATGAAAGTCGAAGCAGACCTTTGGAAGACTCAAAATCTCAAAGATGTTGATGTTTCTGCTTACAGTCTATTATGCTCATTTTAGTTGAAGCATAGGCATGATAATGTAGCGAGTTCTAAATGACGGTAAAGGATAATAGGCAATAACGAACCTAGCTATATTGATCCCAATGCTTCAAGTGAGGAGGCCCGTTTACTTTGAGCACTTTAAAAAACACGTAGAGGATTTGGAGAAACATTTAAATGAAGGTGATTATTTTCAAGCGGCTGAAAAAGTTTGGGGAGCAATATCGTCATTTGTCAACGCTTTTCATTTCGAGGAAGTGAGGAGAGCATGGGTAAAGAAAAAAGTTTTTGCTCAGCTATACCGTGAGCTTGCAGGTAGAGATAGATCGTTAGACTCTATTCTAAAAGCGAATTTTAGAAACATTGCCCATTTTATTACAATAGCGGAAGCGCTCCATCATTACTTTTACGGGGGGCGCGATTATACTGAAAATCAACTCATAGACATTATAACTAGATGCGTCAAAGTCTTAAAGAGTATATATGGGAAGGTGATTTCTGAAACTTAGATCTTCATCGGCTTTACATGAATAAGTTGCTATCAGATTCTTTAATGCGGATTACTTCAAAATAAGGGAGGGTGCCGTCATTATCACTGTAATGCAGAGTTTTCTGCTCCCTCCATTCTTCTGAAAGTTCACGTAGTAGTTCTAGGTCTTGGTCGAGAATTTCGTCCTGCATCTTCAACCCGTCAACTACCAGTAGGAGGTCTAGTATTTTCCTCCAAATGTCCAAGTTGATGTATCCCTTCTCTTTTAAGAAGTCTATGAATTCGGGCAGTCTCCCCTTATCCGTTAGCTGTCTATCTAGAACATTGGCTATTTTACTGAAGTAGTTAAAGATGGCTTCGTCAATCTCATTGATACATTCTCGACGCTTCCCACCCTCAGCGAGGCTTACACCATGCTCTATGATTTCGACCATTTTAGCTGGATCTACTACTAAAGGCAGAGTTGAACTAACCGCCGGTAATTCAATAGTGGGCTTTCTAACTACACGATTTAGTGTGGAAAGCTGGGATAAATCTCCAGCTTGTCTCAATTTAACGGGGACTCCCATAGTATCACCTCCCCTTTAAAGGCTTCCAAGAAATCTTATATACCCAATTCAGCCAATAAATGGGTTCGTTAAACTCAGTTCTATAATTGACGTTACGTGAAGCCATAACCGGTTCTGCTTTTACTGTTACTAGAAACAGGCCTTTAGATGTTTGAACCTGCTCTTCAGCAATTGCAGGAGCATATTCCTTAACGTCTAATATCTCCCAACCCTCACGTGGAGGTTCCGGACCGGGAGGAGGTAACGGCTTGTTCAACACAAGCTTCCGTACTTCTTCAGGAACCTCCTTTGTTGCAATTCCACCCACAACCTTCACAGCAATATCAACCTCACCAAATGGAGAAAAGCCAGTCTCACGAGCATCAATAATGCCTATTCTAAGCTTTAGAATTGAACCGTCTGAGAGCTTCACTACACCGTCTTCATGTTTCACAGCTGCACACATGTTTACATATACATATCCTACTAAAGAGCTTATAAATACCTTTCATTATTTTGGTGCCGTTACTCTACCCACATTTCAACTGTATGTTATGTACCAACATATGAGGCTACTTTAAGACTGTGAATGCATATTTTCTCATAACGTTCAGGTGACTTACCATCCCGCCTCAACCTCAACGTGAACCTCGGCTCTAGCTTTTCCAGAGTAGCTTTAAGATTTTCGTAAACGCCCGCTAAAAGCAACTTCAACCTGAAGCTTTCAGTGAATTGTTTTCATAAAGGTAGGTTTTATGTTAAAATTCTTGGAGGATTACTGGGTGAATGTTTCGAAAACCTAGATATTGATATATTTTGTCTAAAATTTTAATTGAAAATGTTTATAAATGGTGGTTTAAGTTAAACGATTACAAGCCTCTTCAAACCCCCTTTCCATTTTCTCAAGCCCATATGTTTTCGGGTTTTGAGGGACTCCAGTAGGGTTTCATATTTAGTATGGTTGGAGTTTGGCTATTTCCAGTATTAGTTTGGCTGTTGTCGTTGTCTGGGTTTTTTCCAGTATCTCAGCTGTCCTGGTCAGGTTTATGCTAGCCGTCTCCTCCAGTATTCTGGCTGTTGTTTTTATGTCTATTTCAGCCATCTTTTCAACTATTTCTGAGGCTTTCCCCACTTCTATTTCAACCATCACGTTTGCCGCTTTTGAAACGGTTAGGCGTTTGAGTAGTTCAACGGCTCTGGCGGTATCTGTGAGTTGAAGTATTCTAGCTACCTTCTGGTTTGAAACCTCTTCAAGTATTGTTACGGCTTCTTCTAGGCTTAGCTTCTCAAGTGTTTCAGCTGCTTCCCCATCGCTCATCAGCTCTATGAGCTGTGGTGTCGGCGTTTGCTCCGGCGTTTCAGGCTTGGATGGGGATAGGGTTATGGTTTTCTCGACTTCCCCAATTCTAACCGTGAACGTGCCTACGGGTATGTTGCTTGTGTCTAGGCTGTACGTGTATAACCCGTTCCTGTTCATCGTTATTGTAGCCGAAGCCGTTACCGTGACTGTGACCTTCGATGTTTTATCTAAGGCCTCTCCGTAGATGACTACGTCGTATGTTCCAACGGGTACGTCGCTCTGAGACATTGATGCTACCCCACCCTTGGCGTCTACGCTCTTTGTAACCCATATGAGTAGGACCTTCACGGCTACGTGCAAGTTTCTAACGTTTTCAGCTCTAACTTCGAACGTGTTAGGTGTTGAGGGTATTCTAACCCCGTTGAGTCTCCACATATACTCTCCGCCGGAGGCTTCAAGGGTCTTAGAGAATAGAACGGTTACTTGGACTTCTTCGAATGGTGAGGCTTTAATGGTTATGCTTACAACGTCCCCCTGGATGGGGTTTTCAGGCGTTATCTTAACGTATTCGACGCTAGCATATACGCCTACTGGAAGGGTTAAAATAAGAAAAAGTGGGAGTATGAGGGCTAGGTTTTCCCCTTTCTTGAACGCTTCCAAACTAGGTACACCACGACTGCGACGACTATCACGATCAGTGCTACTATGGCTGGTAGCCACGTCACATACCATGGCGGAGCCACTGTGACTTCTACTTCAGCGACGTTGTTAGCCTCATTGACTTCTCTAACCGCGTTCTCAGGGTCTACTGTAGCCCTTAGAACGTACCTGCCCGCTTCTTCAGGCCTCCAAGTGAAGGTTATAGTCCTATCTGAGCCCGCAGGTAAGGCTTCAACGGTTTTAACGCCTATGAGGTGTCCGTTAAACTCAAGCCTAACGTTGAACGTGCCCGCGTCTCCTTCGCCTATGTTCCTGGTTAAAACGTTTATGCTGTACTCCTTTCCAGCTTCGAAGCTTGCGGGTAGGTTTACGATTTCAACCGTTAGGTCTGGTAGGGCTTTAACAGTCACGGTTATGCTTAGAACGTTGTTTGTCTCGTTGAGCTCTTCGACTGCGTTATCTGGATCCGCTATGACCGTTAAAGTATGGTTTCCGCTCCTCGTAGGCGTCCACGTGAATCTTAAAATGGCTAATCCGTTGACGGGTAGCTTTTCAACCGTCAGCGTTTGAACAGTTAAACCGTCGGCTTTGAGGAGGACTTTAAACGGTGGTGATTCAGCGGTTCCAATATTCGACACTGTAACGTTTACCGTGCAGTTTTCCCCAACGGATGGTTCGGGTGGGGCTACCGTGATCGCTGTCGGCGTTAGGTCTGGTAGAGGCTTAGGCTTAACCGTTACTGTTAGGCTTAGAATGTTGTTCGTCTCATTCGTTTCTTTAACGGCGTTTTCAGGGTCTACTATAGCCGTCAGCTTGTAGACGCCTTCAACTTTAGGTGTCCATGTGAGGCTTAGGGTTGTGGATGCGTTTACGGGTAGCTTTTCGACTTGAAAAGCCCCGATAGTGGCGTTGTCCACTTTGACCGTTACGTTGAATCTGCCTGAGTCTATGTTTCCAACGTTTTCAACCGTGACGTTGACTGTGCACGGCTGCTCGGCTTTAGGCTCTACAGGCTTTACTGTGATCGCTGTCGGCTTTAGGTCTGGTAGGGGTAGTAGGTTTGCGGATATGCGTGAGACTGTTTCAGGTGATAGGTATGGTAGTAGTTCAGCCCTCTCATCTATGGTTAGGGAGCCGTATATCTCGTTGAGCCTCACGGTCGATAGGTATTTGAATATTTCTCCAAGCTCTTCCAATGCGCCTAGGCTTATCATGGCTTTAACAGCTTCAACGGCCTTGCTTAAGCTTAAAGCCTCAAGAATCTTAGCCGCGGTTTCAGGCGTTGAGGGGAGCCTAGATATTTCGAGAAGTATTAATGCTAGGCTTTTAGGGCTTACTTTCTCCAAGACCTCCGCCGTCCTCGTTAGGTTTGAAACGGCCATCTCCTCCACTATCCTAGCCGTCTGCGTAGCGTTTGCCTTAACAATCTGCTCGACGACGGGCGGTGCTAGTGTGACGTTGACTGAGAGCATTATCTCAGCGCTCTTTGAGACGTTTAGGGCGAGCATGATGTTTGCGATCCTAGCCGTTAGGTTTGTTAAGACGCCTTTTTCAAATATGCCTACAGCCCTTTCGAGCGTTAGAAGCCCGAAGACCTCTACAGCCTTATCGAGGCTTAAGACTCCGATGATCTCAGTAGCCTTCGATAGGCTCAGCCTCTCAAGGTAGTATACGGCGTCTGTAGCCGTTAGAGTCTCCAGGTATGATGCGGCCGCTTCAGTAGGCATGGCTTCAACCTCCTCAGGCGTAGGCGGTGGAACGACGACGGGCGGGACTACAACCGGTGGAACTGTGAGTTCTACGTAGCCTTGGTATAGGGCTACTATTCGCCTACCTGTTTGAAGCTCCCATACGCCTATGAGCAGTATGTACCTCCCGGTCGGCATGGACTCGTCCGTCATAAGCGATAGTGAAGCCTCCGTTTCATTCGTTACGTCCGAGAACCCTATTGAAACCCTGTTGGCGCCGAAGGCTGTCACAGTCCTCTCGGCTATGAGGTTCTTGTTTATGGCTGTTAATCCTACGCCAGCTATGAGGAAGGTTCTCTCAGCCGTTCCGTTTAACAGTAGTGCGCCGTTCGCCGTTAGCGTTGTACCTGGGACTGTACCGTTTGTCTCAAGCCTTACAGTGACGCTGTAGGCGGGCTCGTATATTATTAGAGCCCCATACCTGTAGCCTTTCTCAGACTTCGGAGCACCTATAAGCTTGACGCGTATGTCTACCGGTTTTCCCCTCGTCACGGATGAGGGCGCGGTTACATCCACCTTGTAGTCTAAAACCTCAACCATGGTTGCTGAGAACAGTTTAAGCTCGTATGCGCCTCCATTCTCCTCCTCGCTTAAGACTAGTAGAGCGTAGTCTCCAGGCTCATCCAATTTGAAGGATACGGTTGCATCTCCCTTAGAGTCTAGACTTGTTTTAAGCGAGAAGACTGGTTTGCTTATGAGGCTTCTGAGGTTTGATATGTCTCCTTCAAAGGCATCTCTTAAAACGTCTCTAGCCTCCAACGGGGATGTCTTTATAAGCCTTATATCTACTTTTTCACCTGCAAGCTCTGCCGAGCCGTAGAAGGTTGCTTTAACGGTGTCGCCTGGGTAGTAGACTTGGTGGCTTGTCATAGGGTATTTTAGCTCCCTACTGTCGAACGAAGCCTCTATCTTAATGGTTCTACCGTCTCTGACGTATGTGGCTGATGAGACGCCCTTATAGACTAGCGTCGTAGGTGGAAGTGTGACCGTTGATCCTCCCGACAGGACTATCCAGTTGCCCTCCTCCAAATTCTCCGAGTGGTCTGCAAACATTATCTTTTCGACAACGCCTTCATACGTTATCGTCACGTTCACGGGGAATATGGTTGAAGGCTTAGGCTCAGACAAAACGGTGGAAAACCTAGGCTGAAACATCTCGACAGCGGATAGCGATGTTGAAGAGGCCAGTAGGAATAATAGTAGCGTTGAGAAGCTTTTCCTAAAACATCTAAACGTGAACATCAACCATAAATCACAATTAATCACTATTTAAGACTTTACATGCTTTAAAATGTCAATGCGTCGTTTAGGATGCATTTAATAGCAGAATCGACGGAAAGAACCTCTAAACCTTATAGAATGGAGCCTGGAAGCGTATGGTCTAATGGAGTACTTCTAATACTTTAAACGCTACGATTAGCGTGAAGACTATTAGTAGTGGGATTATGCTTACGTCTAGGCTTCTCCCTAGGATCGTGAGTGTGCGTCTCGTGTCTGCTGTGGAGACTTCTTTTGCTGAGAGTAGGAGTATGAGTAGTAGTGTGGCTAGGGCTCCTAGTGTGGCACCCATGGCTAGCGTTGCGACGGTTGTCACTGTTGTTGTAACGGTTGAAATCATAAGCTTCAAACACTTTTTGTGCGTGTCTTCCTTATAAGCTTTTTCACATAGCTGGCATCAGTAGGAACAGTACGACGTTTGTTATCCCGTGTGATAGGCTTACGCCTACTATGCTTCCGGTTTTAAGCGTCATAAATGCGAAGAACAGCCCGATCGAGAAGACGAAGAGTACGTCGAGCGGGTTAAGCCATCCTATGTGTAGAGTTGCGAAAACGGCTGATATGCCTAGTATCCCAGTCTTCCCCCCTAAAGCCTCCACGGCTGTTTTCTGAAGGACTCCTCTGAAGACGAGCTCTTCGACGAAGCCCGTTGAGAATACTAGGGCTATGGCTAGTAGGATGAGTTCTCTGAACGTTAAGCCTGAGGCTAAAGGCTCAGGTCTCAGGATGAGGTATTCTATGGCTCCGAAGGGTATGCCTGTTAAGGCTATTCCAGCTTGGGCTAGGGGCTTCTTAAACGCTACCCCAGCGTCTGTTAGTCTAATGCCTTGAACCCTCATCGCCACTAGCGTTGCAGCAAACACAGGGATGCTTGCGACCGAGTACCATGCATAACGTGGAAAGTAGGTTAAAGGTAGGGATAGGCTTAGGATCCTGATAAGGGGGGCTAGGGATAGGCTTAGGTAGAGGTTTGAAGCCGGGTTAGACTCATGCCATAAAGCCGAAAGCGTAAGAAGGGATAGGAGGATAGCTGAGTGGGTGAGGAGGCCGTAGCCCGGATCGATGAAGCAAGTCACAGCCTCGGCAGCGGCTATGAGGATTAGGTATAGGGTGAAAACCTTCAACTCGCTCCTCATGCTCATTCACGAGGCCTAACGGTTATCCAGATGTGTAGGGTTCTGTAAGGCTCCTCCAAGCCTTCTCTGTAGAGAAGGAATTCAAGCTTCATATTTTCACCAGTCTTCTGAGGCGTGAAAGTGAAGCTCTGCTCCCACTTCTCCCCATGTGCAAGTCTAATCCCATCTATAGTAGCTATAGTCTCGTTATCAAGCCTAACAAGTATCCTATAGGTTACATCCTCATACTCGTGGTTTACAACGCCCAGTATGACCGTTCCGCTTTCACCAAGCGTCAGGTTCGTAGGATAGTTTTCAGCCTTCCCTTCTGGTCCGAGAACGTAGAACTCCGTGAACCTTTCACCAACTTTAGGCGTGGTTGCAACATAGGCAATCGTAACTCCGACGACTAGTATGCTTGCTATAAGCCCGACTGATAGAATTTTATCCACTCTACTCATTAACCTCCACTCAAATCTAGGCATTTTAAAGGAGAGAAGCGGAGCAAACCTCTCCTCTGCTGGCAACTTTCTCCTTCTGTAAGCTGATAAGATGGACATAGAAAGGGAGAATAGGAAAAGCGAAAGCAATATCGGGTAAAGCCTTATACCGAAAGGCGTGTAGTTTAACACTAAGCCTATCAAAGGTACAACCGCCAAGCTCAAGCCTATGCTTAAGGCAATCCTTTCAACATAATCTAGGTTCCTTTTGCTAGGGAAAAGCGCGCTCATAAGCGTGTATCCTGGGAAGAATAGGACGAAGGGAAGCCCAAGCACCATCCGTAGCGGTGAGTCTGGAGCGGAAGCTACGGCTAATATGAGAACCGCTGAGAGAATATTCACCAGAAGTAGATCCCAGCCAACCTTAAGTTTTATTAACTCAATTTTCCCCTCTTTTAATTCATTCAACCGAATCCCCCATGCACTAAAAAAGAAAAGGGCTCAAATTGGGGGCATCCTATAGAAATAAATTTTGAAATAGCCATTATTGTAGATAAGTCCATCATTGACCTGATATAGGGATTCAATAAGTTGAAAACCTCCATCATAATAGTGGTAATAAAGAAGAGCGTTTTTGTTAATTGTAGAGTCAATTGCAAAATCTAATTGCTTAATGATGGGGGGGCGCTCTTTTAGGATTTTGATGCCAATTGCTAGCGGTGCTTGCGGTTTATTTACTAAATATCCTAAAAGATGATTGCTTCCTAGACTGCCCGTTGCCCATTCATATAATATGGTGTCAGAAGGGGAAATACTTTCACAGATAAATTCTATTCCCTTGAATTCTGTAGTAGGAAGGACTTCTAGGTACTCCCTATTGTAACGTAGGAAGAAGCCAAAAATTAGAAGAAATGTTAAGAAGCAAGTAGTTAGTTTCTTCCTAGTTGGGCTTCTACTTGCCAAAAACCATGCTATAAATGGTGTGGCAAAATAATATCCTCTCTGTAAACCTTCTTTTTGGCTTGTAAGTACAGTCACAGCAACTATAACGGCGGTGTACAGAATAGGAGAAAGCTTCTTTAGTCCCAACTTATGAGGGCTCCGGCCCAAAATCGTAGAAAGCCAAGAAAATAAGAATAAATAGAAAGCGTATGTAGAATAAACTACAAAGGCACGAAAAGGACTTTCGGAAGCCGTGTAATGGGTAGTGGCAGTCTCAAAGAAATTTTCTATAATAAAGTTTCTGATAATCCATATAGCATGCGATAAAGCCCAATCAGAGGAATATAGAAGCCAAGCTATGAACATAACTCCATATAGTAAAGCCAAACCATATTCTTTTACTCTTTCATGATATTCAAATTCTCGTCCATTTAACGATATAAGAGTGCGGAATATGACGAGGCCTGTTATAATCAAGGATGGGAGTGGATGACTGATTACTATGCTCATAAAAAAGAATATTAATAAAGTTTTCCAGTTAAGAGGGGGGATATTTGGAGAAAATAAAACAGTCAGAAAATAAAGCATAAGAATAAATCCGAAGTAAACAGGATGAGTGTAAGTACCAGGACACCAAAGAAGAGCGAGAAATATTATAGTTGCAAGAATGCTTTCTCTACCTCTTCCAGTCAGTTTATGAAATAGTCCTAATCCCCCAATTGTCATTATTAAATGAAGGCAGATATTTAGAAGTTTAGCTAATTCATGATATCTTATCCCTGTTATCTGGTATAAAATGGCTGAGAAATAAAAGTATCCGGGATAAGGTGCATAATGGAACCGCTTGAAATCGCCCGCTACTACGTAATTAACTCCGTATAAATGGAAGAAAGTATCACCACCTCTAGCGTTCACTTCTGCTATTTCAGGGCCAACAAATATGTACAATACCCAGAGGGGAATCAATAGATGGTATAGAAAATTGGGCGAATGCGAAAGATGCCACACAATAGTAGCTAGGATAAGTAAGCAAAAACCAGCGAAGAAACCTATCGGCAGTTCGTGAAAGAACCCCAAATAACCTATGCTAATACTTTCAATAGATGTGGTGAAAACAGAGCAACTCCAAAGGAAAAAGGAAGCCAGTAGTAAACTTAAAAATAAGAATGATCTACTCTTCATGACACATCACTCTATTTATTTCTATCCAGCCTTCAAAGCACATGTATATATGAGCCCTTTGTAAGCTAAAGGGTACACCAAACTTTTAAGCTCTAATACCCACTTTCAGATGGTTTTTACAGTCCATCTCGATACAAACCATTTCACCCATCAATCAAGGTCTTGCGGTGATCGTTACTATATCATCTATTTAAGAGATTGCTTGAAATACAAAACGGAGAAATAGACACAGGATAAAGAAAAAGCAGTAAACCGAGAAGACAAATCCATAAGACTGTCCTAATCCGATGACCTTCAAGAAATGCTATTGCTTTGTGTCCCATCAAGTCTCCCTTTTGCTCTAGGTGTTAGTTCTAACAAGGCTAAAGCTCGTTCGCCCTTGAGCCAGTTCTTACTTGCTGCTACTTTTTCTGGCACTGTCACCCAATATCTCTCTTCAAGGACGTAGTAAACTTCTTTTACGATCTTCCATTGACAAAGCATCTTAGTCAGTCTAACTTTGTCGTATACCCTCTGTAGAGGCTTAATCAATTGCCCTTGCCCATAAGGGATCGTCAGTAAGAAGACACCATGAGGAGAGAGGATTCTAGCAACTTCCCTTACAGCCTTTATATCCCCTTCACGATCTTCTCTGGTAACACCATATCTTCCCTGAATCCCTATATGTTCAAGCGTCGAAACAGCTGTAACATAATCGAAGAAGTTATTAGGGAATTTTGTGTCCCTAATGTCTCCGAGGACAAAAGTGAAGTTTGGATGTTTAAACTTGAATTCCCGAATATCTATGCCGTACACCTCCCAGCCTAGCGAAGTAAGCAACAAAGGTATCAAATTGCCACTATCGGTACAACCAACGTCTAACACTCTCCCTTTTGGTCTTTTCAATAGTTCCGAAATCACGAAGGAATATTCGATAACCCTGCTTTCTAAAGAGGTGCTCTCAGCATCTAAGTCGACGAAAATAGTACCTATCCTTTGAAGTGTTGTAAATACTCTTCTTGCTAGTTTTGGGCTTAATTTAATTTTGAATGAGAGCCTCATCGAGTATCCTTTTCAGCTTCTCATTTCTTTTTCTGAGGGAGAACTTGCCATGTTTAACCTCCCATCTTGCTGCTTCGCCCATTTTGCTTCTTAGCTCTGGACTTTCTATTAGAGTTGAAATTACTTTCACTAATCCTTCAACAACTTTAGGCTCAGGTCCTTTCATAATCTCATTTACAAATTCAGGGTGAGTAAGATGTAAGATAGGCCCTTCTTGAAAGCGGGCAGACCTTGGATTATGGATCAAAAAGCCTGTTTTGCCGTTTTCTACAATCTCAGAATTTGCCCAAGTATCCGTCGTCACTATGGGAAGACCGTAGCTCATGGCGTCGTAGAAAACCTGTGAGGGAGTGTTTACATGATTTGGAAGCACGAATACGTCAGCACTTAACCATTCCTCTTCGAGCTTACTCCAAAGTATAGGTTTATCGATTACTTTAACCCTACCTAACTTCGTGATTTCTCTCTTAAGGCCTTGCGGCATTCCGGAGCGAATCACCAGCTCTATATTATCATATTTCTGCGACAGAGCCTTAAATGCCTCCACAACTTCAGCTCCTCCTTTGGCATAGAAATGCAAAGCCGTATTTATGTTGCCACTATTCACAAAGAGGATTTTCACCCTTTCTTTATTATATTCTTTTTTAAAGTTCTTAGGGATGGCCCCCCAATAAACAACCTCCACCTTCTCTTCTAATTCCTCTCCAAAAGTAGCCAAGAAAGCCTCTTTTCCCTTATTAACTCTGCAGATTATCTTTCGGCAATAGTTTGAATTCAAGACTTCCTTTATCTTGTCCTTATACTTCTTTAAATGCTTTTCACTCCAAGCTAGAAGATAAGGGAGCTCACTCATCATATCTAAAATCCAAGGTTCTTTACGAAGAATAAGGTGGCATAAGGAATAAGTTAGAACAGAATCCTTTGGCAGCAATTTAAGTTTGTTAAAGTAGCTCTTAAGAAGTTGGAGGGGGATAAAATTACCTATAAAAGCTTGTAACTGGTAAGAGATGTCGTATTTAGCTAAAAACTTAGAAAGCTTCTCACTTTGTCCTTCTGAGGCAATAATTTTATATCCTTCTGGAGGATAAAGAACAAGATCTCGTATTGAAAGGGGGTACTTCCAAGCAGGTTCTACGTATACCAATTTCTCTCCATCGTCCATTTTTAACATCCTTATACGCTACCATATAGTAGACTGTCTCTGTTGTAAAGCATAGCCATTACTTGCCCACCAGGTTTTAGGATACGTTTGATTTCAGCCAAATCTTTCTCCACTTCCGGGATATGGTGTAATACTCCAAAGCAGTATATGCAATCAAAAACGCTCTCTTTAAATGGAATGAAGTAGATTCGTTTCATTTATCATCCAGAATTGAGTCCGAGAGCGAAATACTTCAGCTTTCCTCTGAAATCTGGGTTATTCTTAAATATTCTCCAACAATCTAGAAGTACTGGTTCTTTCATGTTCTCCAGGAAAATTTCTGCATCAAGATTTTTAAACTCCTCCCATGGTGTTACCAGAATGCAAAGTTCAGCATTCCTGAGACAATCCTCCACAGACCTGGCATAACGTACTTTGCTTCCTAAAACCTTTTCTGCATTTCTCATACCTACCGGATCATAAACGGATAGTATGGCTCCCTCTTCAAGAAGACCTTTGGCTATCTCCAGCGATGCTGATTTCTCTACAACATCCGTATCTGGCTTATAGGTAAGCCCTAGGATCGCGATCCTTTTACCCTTTAACTTCCCAAACTTTTGCTTTATAAACTCTACGACCCTTCTGTTCTGGTAAAGGTTTATCTCATGCGTCACCTCGGCAAGCTTAGCATTCGCCCCTATAGTTCGAGCGAAATGGGCTACTGCACGGTTATCTCTCGGGAAGCAAGGCCCTCCAAATGCTAGTCCTCCACTCAAGTACTTCTTTCCCACTCTCGAGTCAAGCCCTAAAATACAGCTTACTATATCTACATCTCCAGAGGGGATCTTTTCGCACATCTCTGCCATCATATTGGCGAAGCTTATTTTCATTGTGATGTAAGAGTTGAGCAAAATTTTGGCAAGTTCAGCGTTCCAGAAATTAGTTCTCACTATAGGAGGATTATTTTCGCAAACTTTTCTGTAAATTTCGGAGAGAAGCTCTCCGGACTTGGGATCCGACTCGCCTATAAGAACTATATCAGGATTAGAAAGCCCCCTAAGGACGCTTCCTAAGGCTAGAAATTCAGGGCTGTAGCAAAGTCCAAAGTCGACGCCGCATTTCTTTTCAGAAATTTTCTCGACAAGCTCCTTAAGGCGGGCTGTAGCTCCAGGAAGAACTGTACTTCTAAGCACGATGAGGTGAAAATCGTCTTTGTTCTTTAGGTTTTCAGCTATCTTTCCGCCAGCAACCTCTACATATTTTGTGGAAAAGGCACCATTTTCTTCGCTTGGAGTTGGGACAAATATAAAGCTAGCCTCCGAATTTTTAACAGCAAATCTGTAATCACTTGTTGCTATGAGAGAAGCTTTACACTTTCTAAGAAGCTCGGGAACTCCAGGCTCATAAATTGGACAATTACCTTCATTCAACGACCTTACTACGGAGTGGTTGATATCTACCCCTATTACCTTAAAGCCTTTACTGGCAAATAAAACAGCCATTGGAAGTCCAAGCTTTCCGAGGCCGATGACAGATATTCTTTCTATCAACATTTACCTCCCTTTGAGCAGATGAAGATAAAGTCTGCAGAAAGATTAAAGGGAATTAGTGGTCTCAAAGCCCTATAAGCAAGGTTAACCCAAAAAGATACCTTAGGTGAACTGAAGTACCCGTTATAAGCCTTCACTTTTTCCACCTTTAAGCCGTTTCCTTCAATAAGCTCTTGCCACTCCTTCCTAGTACCGAACCTTTCAGAGAATATTTGCCCTCCAGAGTCTGGAGGAATGCCGTATCTCCAAGCCATATATATATATGGCCAATGAAAAAACTATTCGGTACTAAAATCAACGCTCTTCCATCAGGCTTTAATACTCTAGCCATCTCTTTGACTCCTTTAGCAGGATCCAAGAAATGCTCAAGGCTACCAAGGCATGTTACATAATCGAAGGAGTTATCGTCCCAAGGAAGCTCCTCGCCTAATCCCACCCGTATCTCAGAGGTATGAGACACTCTTCGAGCAATATCAACAGCGACTTTAGAGATATCTATCCCATAAGTCTGAAGCCCCATTTTTGAGGCCAAGAATAAAAAGACACCTTTACCACAACCAACATCAAGCAATTTCTTACCTGGTTCAGGATTAAGCAAGTTCAGCATGGTTAAATAATGCTTTAAATCCTGCTTCTTTACTTCTTTTACTTCGCCAGAAGCGCTATGCCATTCATCATAGGCTTTCTGCAACTCTTCCTTTGAGGAAGCTTTCACTTACATGAAGCCTCCTTATACCTTTAATTTTGTAGCTTCCTGCTTTTTATCTGCTCCTCTATCCATCTATAAGTTATCTCCAATCCCTTTTCCAGCGGAACTTCGGGCTTCCAACCTAAAACCTTCATGACCTTGGTGTTGTCGGAGTTTCTTCCTCGAACGCCCTGAGGCTTAGTCAAGTCATACACCTTCTTCAGTTTCTTCCCGGAAATTTTTATGATAATGTCTGCTAGCTCGTCTATCGTCACCAGTCTATCGGATCCTATGTTTAAAGGTTCTGGATAGTCTTTTTCAACGAGCATCCAGATTCCTTTAACGCAGTCGTCAATGTAAAGGAAGCTTCTGGTCTGTTTTCCGTCACCCCATATCTCTATCGAGTCGCCGTCCTTAGCCATCGCCACCTTCCTACATAGTGCCGCTGGGGCCTTCTCCCTTCCACCCTCATAGGTGCAGTAAGGCCCATATATATTGTGGAGGCGCGCTATCACCGTATGTAAGCCGTAGTCTTCCCGGTATGCCTTGCACATCATTTCCGTGAAAAGCTTCTCCCACCCGTAATACTCGTTAGGGTCGGCTGGAAGAGCATCCTCCTCCTTCAACCCTGGTACGAACTCTGAGGTTTGCTTGTAGTTCGGGTAGACGCATGCAGAGCTAGCGAAGAAGAACCTTTCAACGCCCTCGTTCAAAGATGCCTCAAGCATATGAGTATTTATGAGGACGTTGTCATGCATAATATCTGCCCCTACCTTGGTTATGTATCCTATACCGCCCATATTTGCTGCAAACTGGAAAACACAGTCGATATCTTTAACGGCTTCCCTGCAATTCTCAATTTTCCGTAGATCCAGAAGAAGAAACTCATCGGCATCTGATGGCGCAAACTCAGGATTCTTAATGTCAACCCCTCTAACCCAAAATCCCTTCCTCTTGAGGAACCTAACCATATGCCATCCTATAAAGCCGCCAGCTCCAGTTACTAATATCTTCTTATCCAAGCACATCATACACCCTCCTTACTACGACCTTTTCATAACTACTCTTGGAAAGGCAGGAATAGAAAAATAGCCCAGTCCAACAAAAAAGAGAATTACGGCTCCCAACAAAATTATACGTAAAGCAGGAATGGGTTTCTTGAAAAAATCTTTCGCTGTCTTTGGGAAAAGTTTGAAAAGAATTCTATTCAGCAATCGTTTTTCCTGTTCCATTGGCTCTATTCCTATGTCTGTCTTATCGTAAAGTTTTTTCAGTTTCCGTTTGGAAGATCCAATCCAATATGACCATTGAATGATATTTCTCCACCGTAGTCTTTCTCTATATACTTTATGCCAGACTTTTACTTCAGGGTTATAAACTATACGTTTTGCTGTCTTTTTCCTTATCCTTAAGGATATCTCGACATCTTCACTTAGATCTGTTCTTCTTCCTGTCATGCTTCCTTTCTTAGGACCAATATGGGTAGAAAAAAGCCCAGAAATCTGGAAAGCTTCTTTTCTAAAGGAACAATTCTCCGTCCATACATTTCTTATTTCCACAACCTTCTCTGCCTTGAGCCAAGTGGTACAACTTATAATCCAGTGGAATTCCTCTGGAAGCCAGCATAAAGAGGCATCCTTCCATAAAGGTAAAGCTGATCCTGTTACACCAATAATCATGTGATCCTTATAGGTCTCTACCATTTTCTCCGCCCAATCAGGAAAAAGCACTACGTCATCGTCAACAAAAGCGATGATATCACCTTTCGCGTTTTTTATACCCAAGTTTCTTGCACCACTTGCACCTAATTCTCCCTCGTTATATATAACCTTAAAGTTGGTAAGCCCTATTTTCTCACCGTATTCTCTAACCTTCTCATATAACTCTTTTATGTGTTCAGCAACGAAGATAACTTCAATGTTCTTATATGTTTGACTTTTTATACTATCCAGCAACTCGAAAATATCCTTAAGCCTTTCAGTAGTGTAGGAAGTGACAACGATGGATAAAAGAGGCCTATTAGCCACAGAGCCTCTCCCTAAATCGTTCTTCATCTGTTCAGGCTCTTGACGCATACCATGTGGCCAGCGTGTATAGGGCTATTATAGGTGAATATTCCTGCGATTATCCATAAAGCATGTAGAATTGGTTTTAGAAAGCTTGGTGTTTTATATGCAAGTCCGCTCTCTCCAGGTATGCCCTTCAGTCCTGCACCTTTAACGTTATAGCCTAAACGTTTAATTTCATCTACGCTCCACACGTACCTATGCTCTTGATACGGATTATCATCGTAAGCATGCTGTTCGTACCTGCCGACGGGAGTAGTTAAAATAACTTGCCTACGAGCCACCTTCTCCATAGCTCTTATCAAGTTGATGCCTTCTTCCCTCTTTAAATGCTCCAACACCTCTATACATAAAACTACATCGAATGATTTTATCCTAACAGGCATATGCCTAACATCGCATAATACATAATCGTCGTGGGTGTTATTCTTCTTGGCTTTTATGAGGTAAGGCTTGAAAATATCTAAACCGACCGCGTAAAAATTCCTTGTTCTATTGATGAACTTCATAGGATCACCCTTACCACAGCCAACGTCAAGAATACTTTTCGCACTCTTATCCAAAAACCTCCAACAAGTGTTTAAAGCTGTCAAAGGCATTAATGGACGCAATCTTAGACTCAATTCCTCCAAGTCAAACATGCCTTCGAAGCCTCTCCCTCACTATGGTTTTTATCGCTTTAAGTCCCTGCCTCCAGCTTGGAGCTTTGCCTTCGCCGGATATTTCTCCGCTATTATAATTCTTGATCTCAAACACCACTTTGAGGGTCTTCATGGCTTAGGAGCGGAAGCGAAAGGAAATTATCCAGAGTAGGTCTTTTACCCCTTGCGTTAGATCCTTCGTCTTGCTAGTACCGTATAGTCGCCTTTTGTAGGAGTGTGGGACCTCTGCTACTTTAAGCTTCATCTTCGCTATTTTAACGAAAAGCTCCTGCTCCATTTCAAAACCATTACTAGTTAAGTTGACTTTTTGAAAAGCATCCTTTTTAAAAGCATAATAGCCCGAACATATGTCTGTATACCTACTGCCAAATAACAGGTTAGCAGTTAGGGCGAGAATCTTATTTCCCATTTTGCGGTGAGTCGGCATATGAGGAGGGACTCCGCCTTTAAAACGTGTCCCCTTAGCAAAGTCGTTACCCATTAAAATAGCCTTAACAAACTTATGCATTTCAGCCGGGTCGTAAGTTCCATCACCATCCAAAGTAACTATTATATCCCCTTCAGCCTTCTTAACGCCATACTTCAAAGCATCACCCTTGCCTCTATTAGGCTGATAATAAACCTTCACGTCAGGTCGAAGCCTTTTTGCGACCTCGATTGTTCCATCAGTTGAATGCCCATCGACAAGTATAACCTCGTCAACCCAATCCGGGATATAAGGCAACACGTAAGGGAGGTTCTCAGCCTCGTTAAGAGTACATATTACTACTGAAATCCTAGGATAGGGAGGCTTAGGGTACATTGTGATCGTCTAACTATTCTTTTTTAATGACAACTATTACGCGTGTTGCTAAAGATGGAAAATTTGACATAAATTTATCTACAAGGTTTATCAGCTTTGATACGATCTTAGGTAGAGTAGATTTTACTGTTACTGGGCATCCGATTACACGTTCAATCTTAAAACCATAAATGCTAATCAGCTCTTTAAGAGCCTTAAGGGTCATAACCCTAATGTGACCCCATTGCCCTTCGGGTTCCTTCGTCAGAAGCTTTCCCACACTTTCATGCACAGGGCTTGCAGCCATCGGATAGGGTTGGTAGCCTAATAGAAGCGCTAACCTATTAGGCCAACCAGCCAAGTTAGGAGTAGTGATCACGCATCTTCCTCCCTTTTTCAAAACCCTGAAAACCTCATTCAACAAATGATCGGGATTGAAAAGGTGCTCAATTATTTCTCCGCAATAGACAACATCGAAAAACTCATCATTAAATGGAAAATCGGCCTCATCTATATCCAGCTGATAACACATAATACCTTTCTGCTTAGCGACTGTAACAGCTTCGTGAGCAAGCTCCAGTCCGTAAGCCTCTTTTGCACCCATTCTCTCCTTTAAGAGGAGAGTTATATCTCCATCTCCACATCCCACATCTAAAAGCCTCTCCCCTCTAAGTTCGGTGAAAATCTTAGCAACCTCTTTAAACCTAGGCTCAGGCGCCAATCCTTTGTAATAACCTTTTGAATAAAATCGCCTTTTGAAAGTGCTCATTCTATACGCGCTTTTCCATGCCCACCGTTAAGCCTCTAATTCATTATCCGTTTATATTTCTTTTATTTCTGTTGTTTATAATGATCAGTTCGCTATTTTAACAGTTTATACATGCACTGTGTAGTTAACTAATATCAAATTTTCCTTAAAGCGATCAAATTCACTGGTAACAAGTAGACTTTCAAAGTGTAGATTTGTGCTTCAGGAAATAATTCTTTAAGCTGTGATTTTTTGAATAAGTGAATTTCTGCATAATTTTCCTTGCTCATCCATCCGATCTTCAGCCCCAGTTTAAAGAGCAAAAATCTCTTTATGGATTCGGGTACAAATTGGAAAAAAGGGAGAAGGTAGTGCGGTTCGAAAAATGAGTAGAAATAAGGAACCGACATAAATAGATTACCTTTAGAAACTCGCTTAACCTCTTGAACTAGCTTCTCTCTACCTTCAGTTACGTGCTCGAGGAGCGCATTGGACATGATTATATCAATGCTTTTTCCTTTAAAGGGCAAATATCGCCCATCGGCAATGATCAAATCCCACCCGTTTACTCTTTTTATCACCTCAAGATTTACACTGATAGCTCTACAAAGCTTGCTCAAGCTTTCAAAGCCTTCTGTAATCCCCCCTACGTCAAGACAGATTGTTTCTTTACTTAAATTGAAACTATGAATGAAAAATTCGAAAAGTTTCGAACGTTGATGTTGAACAAGCTTTCGAAGAAGCCTTGCAATTCTCGGAGTTCTCTTCTTAACCATTTTAAGATCCCGCGCACTTCTTCTTCGGCTTTAAGCCCTCTTCAGAATGAATAGAACTGAGAAATGCATAACCCAAAATCCTTAGCTTCTTCTCAGCCCAAGCATACGTCTCTCTAAGCCCCTCCTCCAAGCTCACCTTAGGACTCCAACCCAATATCTTCCTAGCCTTCGTGATGTCAGCCGTCTACTCAACGGGCTTTGAAAGATCGTACTTAACCTCTACGCTACTAAGTTCACGGTGAATGTTAAAGCCGTGAAGCGGTAAAAACCCACACGTCGAAACCCTCAGCTAGAGTCCTAGAGACAACAGTCAGATCCGCACCCTCTCTTGCAAAAGCTAAAGCTATAGCCTTCCCAATACCCCTACCAGCACCTGTAACTATGGCCACTTTACCCTTAAGCTTCATCACAGACGTTCTCTCCAGTATTCAAGCATGTCTGCCAAAGTCTTCTCCATGGGTATCTTAGGCTCCCATCCAAGCCTCCGAAGCTTAGAGTTATCACCTATATAGATGGGGTCGTCGTATGGCCTCATCTTCCATGGAACCTGCCTAACCTCAACGTTCTTCAAACCAGAGAGGGATATGGCCATGTTCAGGATATCCCTCATCTTATACCCCTTACCTGAGCATAGGCTGTAGACTTCGCCTGGAGTACCTTTCTCTGCGAGAAGCCACAACGCCTTCACGGCATCCCTACCGTCTGTGAAGTCCCTGACGGTTTCCAGGTTTCCGACTTCAAGAACCTTCTTCAAACCCTTCTCTATTTCAACGAGGCCTTTTGTGAAGTCTGAGCATGCGTCTCCAGTCTTCCTAGGGCCGGTCATGTTGAAAGGCCTCACCCTTATAACCCTCATACCGTAAACCTTAGCGTATAGGTAGCCGAGCATCTCCTCGCCAACCTTACTGACAGCGTAGAAGCTGGTCGGTCTGAAATCCGCATCCTCCTTCAAGGGCAACTCCTCCACAGTTCTGGGGCCGTAGACTGAGCTTGAACCGACAACCTCTATCAGAGGGTTAAGCCCCATCATCCTAACGGCTTCAAGGAGGTTCAAAGTCCCAAGGATATTCGTCTTCAAAGTTAAATATGGGTCCTCCCATGAGGTCATGACGAAGCTCTGCGCAGCCAAATGGAATATGTAGTCCGGCTTAGACCTTCTGAGGACTTCGTTAACTTTCTCGGCATCGTTTACATCGCACCTCATTATGACTATACTATCCTTCAAATGCTCTATGTTCCCAGTATCCCCATAGATCATGCCGTAGACCTCATGCCCCATAGCGACCAGTAGGTCTGCAAGGTGGCTTCCGACAAAGCCCTCACAGCCGGTTATAAGGCATCTAGCCAACTACCCCACCAACCTCCCAACATACCTTTCAGCCTCCCCATAAGACTCGGGTGTACCTATATCCCACACGGAGCCCTTAAGCATATAACCGTAAACGGGCTCGACCCTATGAAGCCACTCTATAAGCCTACCGGGCTCATCCCTAGGCAAGCCCAACCCCACATACTCTACAATCCTATCCTTAATTTTCAAGGGGAATGCGTATACAACGGCTCCGACAAGCCAGCTCAAAGGAGCTTCAGGCTTCTCCACAAACGCAACTATACGGTTATCCCGATCCAGTAGAACGGTTGAGCCGCGCTTTATCTGGCTCACGTGCTCGGCACGGTAAACCCCAACCGTTGTAAGCCTTTTAGACTTGAAAAACTCTACGAATCCCGCTAAGTCGTCCTCATATATGCAGTCTCCAGCTACCACGAGGAAGTCTTCACCGATCATATGCGTTACCTTAGCCAATGCCCCTACGGCTCCAGGCTTCTCATACTCGCATGTAGAGCCGTCTGAGACAACCTCTAAGTTCAGCCTTGCCCATTTCACAGCCCAATCTTCAAACTGCCCCTTAAACCTAGAATTCGTAAGCACCATAATCCTATTCAAATCGTCCTTTAAAGGTAGAAGCTTCTCCACCAAGTAGTCTATGACAGGTCTACCAGCCACGGGTAGAAGGGGCTTAGCCACATCACGCGTTATAGGCCACAGCCTTCTACCATAGCCTCCAGCGAGGATAACAGCCATCATGAACTGCCCTTCACAGACTTAAGATACTCCCTCCAAGCCTCGTCGAACTCCTTTATCGTCTCCTCGGTCTTCCAATGGTATGGCATCTGCATAAGCACCTTATAGGTTATCGTCACTATATGTGCCCCTGCTAGAGCCGCCTGGTAAACGTCTTCAGGCTTCCTTATGCTTCCAGCTATTATCTTCGTCTTAAAACCTCCCATGTCTATGATGCGTCTAGACTCGCTTATAACCTGAACTGGGTCTCCACCCGAGTCCTTGACGCGGTTGAAGAATATGCTCGCATAAGTGGCTCCGGCCTTACATGCTAGGAGAACCTGGTTTGTCGTTATGAGGCATGTCGCATTCGTCTTTATGCCCAGCCTGCTCAACCTGTTTATGATCCTCAAACCCCTACCGTCACCCCACATCGGAACCTTAATGACTATGTTTGGGCTTAGACTTGCATACTCCTTAGCCTCCTCAATAAGCTCATCGTCACCCCTATCGGTTTTAGTAAGCTCAACGCTCAGAGGGCCATCTATGAGCGAGAGTATCTCCAAAACCCTCTGCTTAAAGTCTACGCCTTTGCTAGTCGTCAGGAATATCTTCTGATTAGTAGTCACACCGCTTGCAATCCCCCATGGGAGGATCGCCTTTATCTCCTCAACACTAGCCGTATCTAGAAATATTTCAACCAATCCCCTTCACCTCCCTTTCAATAATTTCAGACGCATGATTTAGGCTTGGAACTATGTAATCGGGCTTAACGCCCATAACGTCCATAAGCTTGCACACGTCGCATTTAAGGCTCCCTATGAGTATCGTCCTACAGCCTGCAGACCTACCAGCTATTACGTCTGTAAGCCCGTCTCCAACCATGTAGCACTCTCTAAGGTTTAGCTTGAAGTCTCTAGCAGCCGTTAGGAGTAATCCAGGCTTAGGCTTCCTACAATCACAGGAAACCCTATACTCCGGGAGCTTGGCCTCCGGATGATGAAAACAGTAGTATTCTCCGTCTATGCGAGCCCCCTCATCCCTAAGCATATTGATCATCTTAGCCCTTATCTCCTCAAACAGTTTCATAGTCATCTTACCCTTCGCTATGGCAGGCTGGTTTGAAACAACTATGACCTTTAAACCGAGCTCGTTAAACCTCCTTATGGCTTTAGCAGCTCCAGGTATAAGCCTAAACTGGTCTGGGTTTAAAGGAGAATCCACTATGCCCAGCTCAGGGAAGTATACGAGCTCGTTTATAACCCCATCCCTGTCGAGAAAAACGGCCCTACTCATCTCAACCGCTTAAGCTTAAGACCCGGCTATCAGTTCGCGGAGCCTAGCGCATATCAAGTGCGTAAGCACCAAGTGGAAGCCTTCAACGTGAGGCGTAGAGTTTATAGGCACAAGTATCGAAGCGTCTGAAATCTGCCTTAAAACCCCACCGTCGAAGCCTACGAGGCTTAAGACTTTACCACCGTTATCCTTAACATACTTTGCAGCCTTCAAGAGGTTTTGACTCCAAACCCCAGCCTTATCCGCTCCAGAGCCTCCGTGAACACTTATAGCCACGAAAACATCTCCAGGCTTCATCAAGTTTCTCAGCTGTTCAATGTAGACTTCAGACCATCCTAAGTCGTTCGTTATAGCCGTTACTAGAGGAGTATTATCGACTAGGGAGTATGCTTTAAACCTAGGCTTACCATCGACAGACGTGAACTTAGCCAAGTCGCTTGCGAAATGCATTGCCGTAGATGCTGAACCACCGTTTCCAGCTATGAAGACCTGCCTACCATCCTTCCACGCGTCGTAGAGAACCCTTATGACACTATCTATATCCTCCCTCGAAATTTTCTCCGAGATCTCCCCTATATCCCGTAGGAACCTTTCAATGAAGCTTATGTTACCCATGTCCTCACATGTTTATCATTATTTTAGAGCCATCCATGGAGAAGCCGAACCTAACCTCTCTAAGCCCCTCCCCAGCCATAACCTTCCTAACCCTATTCTTATTATTCTCAACGTAGAACATTAGGAAGCCTCCGCCTCCAGCACCCATAAGCTTTCCACCTAAAGCGCCGTTCTCAATACCGAGCATATACCACTTATCTATGATGCTAGTGGTCATAGACTTCGCAGTTCCACGCTTAGCCATCCAATGCTCATGTTGAAGCCTAGCCCACTCCTCGAGATCGCCTTCCTCAAGAGCCTTCTTAACTTTAAACCCAATCTCTTTGATCTTATGCATAGCCTCTAAAGCATCACCGCTACTTTCAATACGCTCCTTCTGCTCCCTCAAAACCTCGGAAGAATCCCGCAGAATACCCGTATAGAAGAACAGGAGGTTGCTCTCAAGCTCTCTACGACACTCTTCAGAAATCTTCAGGTCTTCAACCTCAACCCTACCATCCCTATCGATGTTGAGGCACTTAAACCCTCCAAAAGCGGCAATATACTGGTCCTGCTTACCACAAGGCTCCCTGAGAATATCCATCTCTAAGTGGCAAGCCTCCTCAGCAAGCTCATACCTTGAGGGGTTCTCACCTTTAAACGCATGCAGGGCGTGTAGGAGGCCCACGGTGAAGCTTCCAGACGAGCCTAAGCCAGCTCTAGATGGCACATCAGCTATGGATATTATCTCCAAATGCTTATCTATCCCTAAACGCTTCAAAGCCTCACGGACAACCGGATGCCTAATATCATTCACATCGTTAACGATCTCCGTGACGGAGTAGCTGACCCTAACCTCCTCCTCAAACCTACGCTTAACAACCACGTATATGTACTTATCGAGGCTTGACGTGACGACGAATCCTCCAAACCTCGAATAGTAAGACGGAAGATCAGTGCCTCCACCGCCAAGCGTCAACCTTAAAGGCGTCCTACAAACTATAAACGCGTCTCCACCAGCCAACTAACTACTCCTCTCTTCAGGCTTAGACTCTTCCCTCTTAAGCTCTTCCTTAACCTCAGCTTCAGACGTCTCAGCTTCTATAGGCTTTGGAGGAGGTGTAGTTGCAAGCGTATACCCTATCCATGCCAGTATGCCTAGTACGGCTCCAACGGCTATGAAGCCGGTCAGCTGAAGCGTAAGCATAGCCCACTCAGACGCAAACACAAGCCAGCCATAAGCCAATATGCCTAGAACACTCCCAAGACATAATAGGACTCCAACCGCCTGATCCCTACCCACAACGATCACCCCCTATTTTAAGCCTCGTAGTAGTATCTTGACGGCTCATTTAAACACATAAAGCCCAGGTAAAGTATGTAAGATTCATCCATAAGCCAGAGCCTAACCTGGGGAG
>Ga0078972_1006767_pt1 | contig 26607 bp, 22 predicted proteins | sample YelNatPaOPGAMG01_FD_67568 | JGI IMG/M metagenome (GOLD analysis project Ga0078972, IMG submission 67568) | Hot spring thermophilic microbial communities from Obsidian Pool, Yellowstone National Park, USA - OP-RAMG-01 (SPADES assembly) (version 2) | ecosystem: Environmental > Aquatic > Thermal...
TGGTTCTACCTCCATATTATTGTAAACCTAACCAAGAAGAAATATTTTATCATTTTGCTTCAATAGCTGATGCAGTAGATATCCCGATCATGATATATAATAACCCATTTACAACTGGAGTAGATATCCAGCCAGAAACAGTGAAGAGAATGGTGGATTATCACCCTAATCTTTCCTATATCAAAGAATGTACAGGCGATATTAAGCGAGTTCGACAGCTTCAACTTCTATGCGGCGATAAAATTAAGATTTTCTGTGGATGGGAGGATTTGGCATTTGAATCATTTGTAATGAATGCTTCCGGATGGATTTCAGTGATAGGAAACATCATACCGAAGTTGGCTGTTGAGCTTTTTGTAGAAGTAGCTGAAAAGAAGAATTTCGATAAAGGATGGAAGATTTACAAGTCTATGCTTCCGATGCTACAATTTCTGGAGTACAGAGGTAAAGCGCCTCAAACCGTTAAGTATTGTCTAGAGAGAATAGGCCTGAGTGGTGGAACAGTAAGGCTACCAAGGCTACCTCTCAGTGATGAAGATAAAAAAGATATCGATAAAATGTTAAAAGGGCTAGAATTACTTTAGCTCTGTGAATGTGCCGGTATCCGCGGAAATGTAAGCAGGACAAACAATCTGTTGTGGCTGGTTCTTCTGATTAAAAAGCTGAGCCATACTGTAAGCACAGCAATGGTGAGTGGTGTAGTGGTGAACTTTAAACAATGTACAGAATAGGAAGTTAATGACTAACATAAAAAGGAGGTTCTAAGAAATGATTAAGCAACCTGCAAGTATTTTTAATGATGTAATTGGGCCGATTATGAGAGGGCCGTCGAGTTCGCATGTAGCTGCTACTAATAGGATTGGTATCTTAGCTAGACAAATGGTTAAGGGGAAGCTCAAAGATGTCATCGTAGAATTTGATCCAAAAGGTTCTTTGGCAACGACATATCATGGCCATGGTTCGGATATGGGTTTGGTTGGCGGGCTTTTGGGCTTGGACCTTGTCGATGACCGTCTGCCCAGGTCACTTGAGTTAGCTGTGCAACAAGGAATTAACGTCAGTTTCAGGGTTGTAGACTATCCAGCGAAACACCCCAATACGTATAGAATGACACTCATTAGTGATAAGGAAGAGATTATACATCTTACTGCTATTTCAGTTGGTGGTGGCATGATCGAGATTCAAGAAATTGAGGGATCCGAGGTCAGTATTGCTGGTGATTTTTATGAAACACTCGTATTCTTGGATGATGTAGATGAAGCGGAACTAAAACAAAAAAATGAGACAATCAAAACGCTTATTAGAGATTTTGATTTTTGTGAGTACGCTGTAAATAACCGACACGGCCTAATCGATATTAAGACAGGTTATAAATTGCCAGTCGAGATAATTAATCAGATTGAAAAGATTGGACATGTGAAAAATGTTGTCCAGATTGTGCCTGTCCTTCCTATTATGTCTAGAAAAGATTGTGTAGTGCCTTTTAGGAGCGCTGAGGAGATGTTACGTGTAGCATCAGAAAAAAACTTACAACTATGGGAACTAGCTGCAATGTACGAGAGCGCTAGAGGTAATATATCCCAGCAAGAAGTCTTTGACAAGATGAAGGATATTGTTGTTTTAATGAAATCGTCCATTGAAGCAGGGCTTAAAGGTACTTCTTACGAAGATAGGATCCTCGGACCTCAGGCTTATTTGATCGAAAAGAACAAGAGCAAATTAATTCCGGGTGATGTTGTAAACAAAGCAATATCTTACATTACCTCACTGATGGAGGTTAAAAGCTCGATGGGTGTGATTGTAGCAGCACCAACTGCAGGAGCGTGTGGTGGCTTGCCAGGCACGATCATTGCAACCGCCGAAGTGATGGGATTTAACATCGATGATATGACAAAGGCTATGCTTGCAGCGGGAATAATTGGTGTTTTTATTGCTGAAAAAAGTGGTTTTGCTGCTGAGGTAGGTGGTTGTCAATTCGAATGTGGTGCCGGGGGAGGCATGGCTGCAGCTGGGCTGGTACAACTAGTAGGGGGAACTGTAGAACAAGCTGTTAACGCAGCGTCTATTGCCTTGCAAAATATACTGGGTTTGATTTGCGACCCTGTTGCTGATAGAGTAGAATGGCCTTGCTTAGGAAGAAACATAATGGCAGGTACTAATGCAATAGCTTCTGCCAATATGGCTCTAGCAGGATATGACAAAGTTATTCCTCTTGATGAAACACTTACAGCCATGGATCAAGTTGGGCGGATGTTGCCTTATGAGTTACGCTGCACCGGCCTCGGCGGGCTATCGGTAACCCCAACTTCGAAGAGGATACATGAAGAGTTAAAAATGCGTACCAAAAAAGTTGAAGAAGGCAGATGAAGTACTTAGACAAGAAGGCGATGGTCTATCAAGAATCTAGTGTAAACCTCCCAGGCGGGTCTGTCAAGTTTTCTGTGTAAACTTCCCAGGTGTCTCATATTATAGGTACCCTCCTACTCTATCCTCGAAATAAACAGCTAACTGTGAAAGTATCAAAGGCCAATCCCTTATTTTGCTCGTCCATTTCCTTGTAACCTCTACCACCGCTAGATATACCCCCTTGAATAATGCCTCTTCGTTCGGAAATATGACCCTGCTCTTGTTAAGTTTCCTTATCTGGCTATTTAAGCTCTCTATAGGATTTGTTGTGTATATCACCTCAAACCTATCTAATGCCGCTAGGGCCATCTCTTCTGTAGGAGCCTGGTATATCTCCTTTAAATCTTTGGCTACCTCTTTTAGGTCTTTGTAAGAAACATACTTTAAACTATTCCTTACTTGATGTACTATACAGACAGGAAGATTGTCCGAACAGATTATAAGCACATCTTTTACTCCTCTATTCTTTAATTCACTTAGCACATTCATCTAGAACCTGGAAGTTTCCGTCTCAGATATCCAAATACCCAGTACATCTTTCTTACCATCTAGATTTATCCCAATAACAAGGTATACTGTCTTATTCTTTATTTCTCCCCCATCTTTTACTTCACATACTAAACCATCTATGAATATTATTGGATAAAGTCCCTCTAGAGGTCTATTCTACCATTCCCTTGCTTTTTCTGTTACCTTGTCTGTAATGTTACTAATAGTCTCAGGAGATATCTCATAATTGTATATCTCCATAAGATAACAAGGATAGCCTCGATCATTTCTTTCTCCAGGTTTGTGATAAACTCCCCAACATCCTCCACGGTTTTTAAATTATTCTCCTCTATGATCTTCTTTAAAGTGTCTTATTATATCAATATCCTTTTAATCATATCTTAAACAAATCTTAAATGACATTTAATTTAATCTTAGTCTTATCTTAAAATTATTCATTTATCATTAGAATAGAAAATTTTAGAGAAGGAGGTGAAATAAAAATGATGAAGAGATTACTTATAATATTCTTCGGACTCTCTGCACTGATAGTACTATCCTCTGTAGGGACTCTTCTGAAGACATTCTAACTATGAGACCTAATAAGATCTCTCAGAACCCTCCCCCTGTGACCTCTACTATAGAGAAGTTACAGGGGGAGAATTTTTTATTCTATGCCCTCGATTTTCCTCCGGAGATATTTATAACTGTTCCTGTTATATAGCTTGCCAGGTCTGAAATTAAAAAGCAGACGAGATTTGCCACCTCTTCTAGTCTACCCACCCTCTTTAATGGTATAGATACAGACTCATAAGTCTTTCTCAACTCTTCTACCGTTATACCCCTTGTATATGCAAGCGCCCTCTCATACTCAGGGGTCCTCAGTGCTGTTGGCTCAAGGATACCGGGGGCAACACCAACAACCCTTATCCCATACTTTCCAAGTTCTTTAGCCCAGCTCCTTGTATACGAGTATAGAGCTGCCTTCGTTCCAGCGTATATACTCTGCCCTTCCGAACCTTCCAGTGCTGATTCCGATGCCATATTGACAACTACCCCCTTTATACCATCTTTCAGCATCTCTCTTACCACTGCCTGTGCACATAGGACAGCACCCTTTTGATTTACCATAGTTATCTTATCGAATATCTCCTCAGTTACCTCTTCCCTTCCCTGCGGATCAACCAGAAGTCTTGGTATATTTATTCCTGCATTGTTTACAAGATAGTTAATCTTTCCGAATCTCTCCTTGGTAAATTTAACCATATCTTCAACACTCTTTTTATTTGTAACATCTGTCTTTACAAAATCTACTGAGTCTTTAAATTCTGAAAGCTCGTTTAGGGTCTCTCTACCTGTCTGTTCATTTACATCCGCAATTACAACCTTTGCTCCTGCGGTCAATAGCTTTTTAACTACCGCTTTTCCTATACCACTGGCACCTCCAGTAACTATCCCTGAATAATCTCTGAGATCTATCTCTACCATACTTCTGCCTCCTATTTCTGTAATATAGTGAGTATCTCTTTTGCCCTCTTCCTTACCATCTCAGATGGATCACTATTGGCAATCTTCTTTAAAGGCTCAATAGCCTTCTTATCCCTGATGCTTCCCAATGCCTCTATAGCACTCATCCTGACAGAACTTTCCTTATCTTTCAAAACGGATATAAGAGGCTCAACCGCTCTGGAATCTTTTAGTTTTCCCAGGGCGTCAGCAGCACTTGACCTCACTGTCCACTCTTTATCCTTAAGTGCTGAGATAAGGGGGTCCACCGCTTTCTTATCTCCAATCTTTCCTAAAGCCTCTGCAGAACGCAGTCTCACCGTCCAGTCCTCATCTTTCAGTGCTCCTATAAGGGGGTCTACCGCTCTCTTATCTCCAATCTTCCCCAATGCCTCTGCAGAACGCATCCTCACATCTGCCTCTTTATCGTTAAGACACTTTATAAGATCGGGGACAGCCTTGGGGTCTTTAAAAACTCCTAAAGCTTCTGCAGACTTGGTCCTTACAGAACTATTCCTATCCTTAAGCGTGGAGATGATTGGATCTACAGCCTTTGGATCACGGATAGCCATTAGTGCCTCTATAGCCCTTATCTTTACCCAGCTATCCTCATCCCTGAGAGCAGATATAAGGGGGTCCACCGCCTTCTTATCTCCGATTTTCCCCAGGGCTTCTGCTACAGCCATCCTCACCCAGCTATCCTCATCCTTAATAATTGCTATCAAAGGCTCTACTGCCCTTTTATCTCTGATTTCTCCCAGCGCCTCTGCAGATTTCGATCGTATAGAACTATCCTTGTCCTTAAGCAGATCAATAAGAGATGATACCACAACTGGATCTCCTATTTTACCTAAGGTCTCTATCACTGCTATCTTAAGGGAATTGTTCTGAGTATCGAGTTTGTTAGCCAACGGCTTTACTGCCCTTTTACCTATCTTTACCAGCGCATTAATTGCCTTGGTCTGAAGGTTATAGTCTTCATCTTCTAGAAGAGCAATCCAGCAATCTACAGCTGCAGATGGACCGTATAGTTCTCCAAGTGTCTCTATAAATTTCTCATAGAAATCTGATGCCACAAGTACATCTCTAAATGGTGCATTCGATGGGTCTGTCATATTTTCACTGAGCTGGATATTGGGATTATTACCAAGGGGATCTATAACTCCTGAGAATGATTTTTTATAGGGAGGGATATTTTTATCTTTCGGCTCAAAGGATATGGTCCCTGATAGTTTTCCCCCTGCATAGACCATATCTCCAAAGAAGCTTATTCCAAGAGGTTTTCCATTGACCTTTATATTTATAATCGCATCATAGATCACCAAACTCTTCGTTACCTTGATTCCTATAGGTGCGAGAAGCCCCTCAACTATGTCTTCTATTGGAAGTTTTGCCTTTTTAGCCTCACCATAGTTCTGTTGTATCACCAGACGGACCGTCTTCACATTAGAAAAAGCCTTGATCTGGTCCCTGGATGGTCCTGCAGATAACACCTGTAAGGGTAAAATGGTAACCAGTAATATACTTATGACTGCTATCTTTAATATCCTAACCATTCATCTTCCTCCTCCTGTCAGGTTTAGTTCTCATATTATTTTACCAGAAAAACGCATTCAAAGTTTGATACCCAATTATATTAACTGTTTATTTGATAGAAATATTCCATCTTTTTCAAACCATTCTCCATACCTCTTTATCTCTCCAGAAGGATAAAGTACAGCAACCCTTCCTGGATCAAGAAGATAGAATGTCTCTTCCCCCTTTTCCGCCCATATCATTGCCATAACCCTAGTATCAGAGAGGCTGTCTTTCCTGATATTGATACCCTTTGATCTTACAAACAGTTCATAATAATTCATCCAGTCTTTTATAGTACCATTATGGAAGATTACAGGTTTAATCCCTCTGTATCTCAGCCTTATCGGAGATTTCTCGCTTATTATAAACGGATGAGTAAGTTTCGGATTTACGGGAATACCTGTGGATGCATCCCTAAGATGGACTATATGTGGCAGGATATCAATCCTCCTGTATGTCTTTATAAACTCTTGTTTCTCCATCAACCCTTTCATATATACAGTCCTGCCACCTTCTACCCACCCAATACCAGCCCCATGAGGATTTTTATCCCAACCCATCTCTATCTCCTCTTCGGAGAGTCTTCTTTCTATACATACAGCTATTACACACATCTATCAATATCCCTCCAGTTTCTCCAAACCGATCAATGCAGAGCCTAATGCTCCTACTATCTGCGGTTCATCTGGGATTATAATCCTTTCCCCCAATCTCTCCTCCAGGCATCTAACCACTCCTATATTCTTTGCAACTCCTCCAGTCATCATATATCTCGGTCCTCCGTCTACTCTCTCGATAAAAGAGGCTATTCTCTTTACTATAGACTTATGGATTGCATGAAGTATATCTCTTCTCTCTTTATTCTTTGCAATGAGCGAGATCACTTCTGACTCGGCAAAGACTGTACACATAGAACTTATCTCCAGGTCTTCTTTCCAATCTAAAGACTCTTCCCCCATCTTCTCTACAGGAATCTCCAAAACCCTGCTCATATTCTCCAAAAACCTGCCTGTTCCTGCAGAACATTTATCATTCATAACAAAGTCTACTACATTTCCATCTTCGTCTATCTTTATTATCTTGCTATCCTGCCCTCCTATATCAATAATTGTCCTTACATCTTTATTCAGGAAGAAGGCACCCCTGGCGTGACAGGTTATCTCTGTTACCTCGAGGTTGGCAAATGGTATGCTGATCCTCCCATAACCGGTAGCAACGATATATGAGATGTCCTCAAGCCTAAGTTTAGCCATCATCAATGCCTCTTCTAAAGCCCTATAAGCACTCTCTACGCTTTTAGCCCCGGTAGGGACTACAGAATATCCAAGGATATTCCTCTTGGTATCTATAATGACCACGTTGGTAGATGCTGATCCGCTATCTATACCAGCCACTATCAAATCCCCTCTAGTGTTACTGATCTTTGACCCTTTATTGCTCTTCCCTTTTAAGGATTCTATAAATGCCTGAATCCTCGTTCTTATCTGCCCTTCTGATGCATCTGTATAGTCCGTCTCTAACTTGAGTATGGGAATATTTAACCTGTCTTTCAGTTCCGCATATTCGTAAGAGTATAGATCACAGAATTTTACCGTATGATATACTACACCATCTATCCTTCTGTCCCTTATAAGGACATCTAGCCTCTCCCCCGCATCGTCCATCCTGATACAGGGATAGGAATCAAGGAGTATATCAGCATATGCACTTACAGGGTCTTCCTTAAGACCTAAAAGCCTATACGGTGGCTTATTACCAGTACAGGTAAGATTATACACGACATTACCACCAAAATCTTCTATCGTCTTTATCAGAGAGTCCCTGCATCTACCGCCAATTACTACTATATTTATATCCTTATATATCCTCTCTGTAGCTGAGGTCATACTACTCAGAAGGTCTCTAAATAATGCCATATCAAAACCTCTGTCTGAAAACTCTTCATACCTCTTTATAAGTTTTACTATCTCACTTCTAAATATAGCCCTTCCTGCCTGATCTCTCTTTCTCGGAAGGTCGACTATATGTACAAAAGCAATAAAAGGAAGGGTCTTTATAATGTCATACAATCTTCTTATTGCATCACAGCAATTTACCAGGATCACCTTATCTATACCTTTTCTTACAACTTCTTCCAGTACAAGCTTTGCATAACTACACATATTAGGATGGGTTAAAGTATTGGCTATTTCACAGTTACCTATCTCCGGTTCTATCCTTACTGTCTTCTCTCCAAAACTCTCTACTACCAAATAGGGTGTATATTTACAGACATATCCTACCATCTCTTCCCCCTCTGGGTTAATAGTTCAAAGAATGCAGATAACCTTGTATTAACCTGTTCTTCCGGACTATTCCTTCTGTCAACCGCATCTCCATCTATTACCAAAAAGGGTACATCAAGTTTCTCTAACTCCTTTTTTAGAAGCATAAATCCACCAAATGATTGCTTACATCCCCACTGGCAGAAGTGTATAACTCCATCTATCTTTAGATCTATTACTAATCTCTTTATATTCTCGATCTTCCTCTTGAAATCTCCATTATTTACATTGAGTATCAACTTTCTGGCTATAGCCTCCAGAGGCTTCTTCTCATCGATATCTTCCAGATAGTCAAAATTCAGGTCACAGCCGATGAGTTTAAATTCTTTATTAAAGTTTAGGTATCTCTGTACCGGATATAGATAGTAAGGTAGGATATGAACCCAGAATATCCTGTAGCCACTATCAGGGTATCTCTTCACATCTTCCTTTAAAAGTTCAAAAAACTTAAGGGTCTCAGCCCTTCCAATGTACGGATGGGTAACAAAGAGTTTATACATCTCCAGGGTAATGGTATTGGGCATAGTATGCTCTTTAAGTTCCTCTATGTAAGCCCTAAGATATTCTCTGGTCCTGTTTTCTAGACGGATTACCTCTCTAAGTCTATCTATATCAAATCTCTTCCCGGTAGCGGATTCTACTACTGATATCATCTCTTTAAGTTGAGCGACTACATATCTTACTGACCCATCGCTGAACTCGTAAGGGACATCTATTATGGAGTAGGGGATCCTGTACCTGTTGGCAACATACCTAAATGTATTGGAATTGCCATCACAGAGGATAGAGGAGGTAATTGCAAATCTAAGTCTTGGCAGGATGGACAGCTCTAATGCACCTAGAAATGTCTTATGATAACTGCATAGAGTATCAGAGATCCCTTCTGTCACTGCCCTATCTATAAAGGTATCCTCGCAGTAAAAGCCAGAGGCAAAAGAAGAGTAAGCCTCTATAAATAGAGGATATATATCCATTGAATGGAGTATCTCGGTAGGGGCAAGGAGATTTACAAATCCGCTATTTCCCGGATCCCTCAATGGTTCCAGCATAAACTTAAAACAGATGCTATTCAGGTATCTCAGTGATCCTGGGGCATCCTTTTCCCCAATATGATCTACCCAGAGTTTTGCTATCTCCAGGCCAAATCTTATTAAAGACCTGACTACTTCAGGCTTATTTAAATTTCTCTTTATAAGATCACTGTAAAACCTTATAATCTTCTCCATAGAATATATATTATCACACTGTGATATACATCACATACAGGCATATTCTACAGACATATACTATAGATAGAAAAAATTTATGGAGGTGATGTTAAGATGAAAAGGCTAGTGGTAAGTATTTTAGTGGTAAGTCTCCTGTTGGCGCCTATTATTGTATCAGCCCAGGAAGATGACACTACAGTGGAAAATGGGATGATGGTAAACATTCTTCTATCGGCATTCCCGAATCTTCTTACAGAAAATCTAATTAGAGACCTCAGGGCTGACGGGTATGGGTACGGAGAGATAGCGATAATATGCATCATAGCAAGTCAAAGTGGTAAAGATCTAACGGAAGTGATAAACTATGCAAAGGAAAATAATCTTGGCTGGGGCGAAGTTGCAAGATACTTTGGTGTAAAACTATCTAAGGTTGGATTAGTCATAAATCCACAGGATAGAGGTGACTCTGCCGGTATAATGTATCTACTACGTGAGAGATATAGAGTCTCCAATGCAGAAGTCTACAGACTCAGACTGCAGGGGTTGAAATTGAGCGATATTCTGGTATCCTATGAGTTGTACTCTAGATTAGACCCACAGAACAAAAATCCAGAGTTACTTCAGAACATCCTCAGGGCAAGAGAAGAAAGGAAAGAATGGCGCAGGATCATTGATCAGGTAAGTAATGCAGGACAGATCACCCAGATAAAAGAAGAGAACAAGGTAAAAGGACAGGAAAAGGTCCAACAGCAGATACAGCAGCAGACGCAACAACAAACACAGCAGCAGACTCAACAGCAGAGCCATAGCGAACAACACGGACCTAGTGGAGGAAAGAGATAAATAGGATAAAGGGATCCGGGCGGGGATAAATCCCCGCCCAGATAAAATGATTATGAAGAGGACGATAAAGGTTCTTCTAGTTATAATAGTAGGCTCTTTTATTATAGGGAGTTCAATAAATATAGTTTCTCCCTACAGGGCTACCATCGTTAAGAAAGAAGGGGTGGTCCTCAAGAAGGTTACTACTCAGAATATCTGGATATATGCAGATAAAGGGGATGTGTTAGATGACGGTGATTCACTTAAGACGGGGAAGAATAGTTATGCAGAGCTGGAATTTTCTGATGGAAGTAGAGTAAAAATAAGCCAGGAGACTGAAGTATCAATATATAAAGATTACTTTTCTCTTGCCATTGGTTATATAAGACTATACATAACAAAGCTCTTCCCAAATTTCGAGATAAGGACCCCTTCTGCTATAGCCGGAGTCAGAGGAACAGAATTCACCGTAGAAGTTCTAGAAGATCAGACGACCATTGTTACTGTATATGAAGGAGAGGTTGATTTAATGGCTCAAGGAAAGACCCTTAGATTGAGAAAAGGAGAATCTGGTATCGTAAGACCAAAGTCTCCCCCAGCTATAAACAGGGGTGAGGTAAGAGGAAAAGATGAGAGAAAAGGGAATCTCTCTCACGGATCAGGAAAAGGGGAATCAGGGAGTAATAGACCTGACCGTCCTTCGGGCCACTAAAAGATATAATCCTTTAGCCTCTCAATATCCTTTATAACAGTGTAACCTCCTTCATTAATTATCAGAGACCTTTTTTCGAGGGCACTTATTATTCTAGAGACAGTTTCCCTGGATGAACCAACCATATCAGCCAGTTCCTGATGAGTAAGTTTAAGAGATATCATTAAACCAGTATCAGTCTTCCTTCCATATCTGTCTGCAAGTTCCAATAATATCTTTATAACTCTGGCTTTAACACTGTAGAAGGTAAGTTCCTCAATCTCTTTATCTGCAAGTCTGAGTCTTCTGGCTAATACCTTTGCCACACTTAAACTGATAGCTGGATATTTGAGCAGGATATTTTGGAAATCCTCCCTCCTTATAAAGAGCAATTTAGAATCTTCAAAGGCTTCAGCTGTTGCAGAGGCTAACTCTTCATCTAGGATTGACATCTCTCCCATAATATCTCCTGGAGATAGGATAGCCAGCACTTTCACCCTTCCATCTTCAGAGGTCCTGCTTATTCTAACCATACCATCAACTATAATATAGAGACCATTCACATCCGAATCCTGTAAGATTATAACCTCACCCTTTTTATGAAACTTTTCCGTGGAGACAGATACTATCCTCTTTAGAGATTCTTCGTCCAATCCAGAGAAGATAGGTACACTCTTTAGAAGTTCCAACTTATCCATACTTTATCACTCTGAAGGCAACCCTCCCATCATACTTTCCTTTTAAGACAATCTTCTCTGCACTGACGATATCTTTAACCCTATTATAAGTAGCTTCTCCTATAATAATTTCATCCGGACCTGCTATAGACTCCAGATACTCAGCCATATTCACCGCATCTCCTATAGCGGTATACTGAATCCTTTTTTCTGTCCCTATATTTCCAAGTATAACATTCCCGGTATTTATACCGACCTTAATATGTATATTATACCGTCTGACAGCCTCTATGATGTCGAACGCTGAGAGTAAAGCTTCACGTGGGTGATCGCTATACCTTACAGGAGCACCATATATCACCATTACCCCATCACCTATAAATTTATCCAGTGTTCCCCTATGTCTAAAGACAATATCTGTAACAATAGAAAAGTATCTGTTCAGAAACTCTACTACATCTCTGGGTCTGTGCTCCTGTGAAAATTTTGTAAATCCACTTATATCCACAAACATTACCGTGACCTCCACCTCTTCTCCTTTTAGATTCCACAATCCTGGGTCTTTCAAGTGTCTATCTATAACCTCAGATGGTAGATACATCCGAAATATATCCCTTATCCTATCTTTTTCTCGTTTTTCCTCAAGGTATGCATATATACCACTGATCCCAAGACCAGTTACAGTAGACAAAATCAAGGGGAAACTGTCAAAGATTATACCTCTTAGAGAGAACAAGAAAAAGCTCGCACAGGGAAAGAAGATAGCTATTAATACACCAGAAATCGACAACTTTATAGGATTCTTCCATAGAAGGAGAAAAGGGAGAGAAAAGATAAAGGTAACCACTACTGTGGCGATTTTGGAGATTTTTTTCAGGAAATTTCGGGTTACTATGGTATTTACTGCATTTGCATGTATCTCCACTCCGGATATAGGTTCTCTGAAAGAGGGGGCTAAGAAGTAATCACCTAAACCTCTAGCAGTTATCCCTATCAAGACAATCTTACCGCTGAAGAATTCCCTGGAGATCTTTCCCTCTATCACATCGGTAAAAGGAATTATATCTGATCTCCTGAGTGTATAGTTTATAAGAAGATTACCGTCATAAACTGGTATATCATCACATAGCTTATTCAAATAAGCCTCGCTTATCTTCAGGCTAAAAGCCTCTATAGCTCCATCTTTATACGGTAAACTTAGAGGGAGACTATAGATAAATCCATTTGTCGCCGGAGTTACATTTATATGCCCTATACCTAAAGAATTCTTAGAAATAACTGGAATAGGAAGATAAAATCTGGAATCATCCGTATTAAAATATGCCGAGTAGATTACATTACCCAGCTCTCTGGAAATGTCTGCCAATTTACCATCAATTGCCCCTTCTGGTTCTAAGAAGAGTATATCCATACCCACCACTTTTACCCTGCTCTCTTTCAGAATCTCCAGTATCCTGACATAATAATCTCTCCGCCAAGGCCATCTACCTATCTTCTCTATGCACCTGTCAGTTATACCAATGATTACTATGTCCTTTGAAAATACGGGTTGGCTTCTTATATAGAAGAAATAGTTTAGAATAGCATAATTTACAGTATCCAGTGCTCCAAAAAAGTAGAGAGAAGATACTACAATGTTAACTACAAGCCATATATATAGATATATTCTAAACTTCATCTCCTACTGTACTATCTCCAGCACCCCGAAGACCGTATCTGCCTTTATCCTAAGATAAGACTGAGCGGTCTCTACCCCAGGAGTCCTATAGATACGCTTACCAAAAGAGATGTTCGTTCCATCAGGCATTAGGGTATTTCCGAATGCACAATCTATATCTATCTCTAGAGGCATATTGGGGTCTATCTTTAATGTGGTATTGGCAAAAACTGTAGCGATCTTTATGGACTTATTCAGTTCACCAGGAGCAATACTGGTCAGATCTATATAACCTCTACCAAATATCACATTGTATTCCTTCTCCAAAATCTCCGGTCTGATGTTTCCTTCGCTAAATAATATTATAGCCCTACCTGTTATTCCCCGCTGTCCAACTATTAGAGAAATACCCAGATATATAAGTATTATAGCTACAATTATCCTGAATATAGAAATATTGATATGAAGACTATACTTTAGGATTACCAGTACCCCAATAAGCACCAATAATATCCCCCAGAAGATACCTCCATCTATCCTCATATGTAAAATACCTCCCTGTGTTTTTCTATGATGATACCACTATAATAGAATTCTAGCAAGCGAATGGAAGTTTAATCATCATTGACAGCATTGTCTCTATTGATATAAAATTTCTCTTGAATAGTATATCTTTAATCAGAAAGGGGCGAGATCGTTGCGAGTAGGATTAGTAGGCTGTGGTACAGTAGCAGGATATGGACATCTTCCAGCGATAAAAAGTATAGATGAGATAGAACTTGTAGCTCTTTCAGATATTAACGAGGCAAGGCTGAAGGAGTATGGGGAGAGATTTGGAGCAAAGAGACTCTTTACAGACTATAAAGAGATGCTAGATTCTGTACAGCTAGACCTGGTTACAGTTTCTACCTCTTTGAATGCACATTATGATATAGTTATGGAGTCCGCTAAGAGAGGTATTAATGTCTTCTGCGAGAAACCACTGGCAGAAACTGTAGAAAAGGGCTGGCAGATGGTAAACGCTATGAAAAACACGGGTAAGATATTTGCTGTTAACTTTGAGAACAGGGCCAAACCCTATATAAGAAGGATAAAGGATATCTTAAGCTCGGGAAGGCTTGGACGTCCAATGATGATGAGATTTATCTATAACTGGGCTGGAGGTAGATGGGCAGGCGCTGATAGATATGAGCGTTTGATGAGAGAAGGTATGGGACCAATAGTAGACTGTGGAGTACACTACTTTGACCTGGTCAGATGGTTTTCAGAGGACGAATTTGATACTATTACTGCAGATGGTATCTTTGTCGAAGGATATGAAAATCCAGACCACGTAGTAGCATTATGCAGATTAAGATCCGGGACATTGGTTGTTATAGATGAAAGCTGGGTTTATACCCATAAGAGTAAAGACAGAACATATATCTTGAGAATAGATATAGAGTGTGAAAGAGGAATAATAAGTTACCAGATGGGACCAGCCCCCAGAGAGGTAGAGTTTAAATATTACGGTCCAGATGAGACGATAATCGAAAAAGCTGAGGAAGAGGAAAAGCCTTTTGTCACTATGTACAGAAGCATTCTCAAAAGTATAGAAGAGGGCAGGCTGGTCGATGGACTTGCAAGCGGAGAGGATGGAGTAAAGGCAACAGAGTATGCAATAATGGCACTGAAGGACGTTTTAAAAAGGAGGGGAATATGACTGATTTGGAGATTATAAATGCCCATGTCCACTTTGAGTATATACCACTTATAAAAGAGACAAAAGAGTTCTTTCTGGAGCTTAATATTACAGGACTGAATATAGTAAGCCCTGCCAGATTAGATAGGGTAAACAGCAATCCTCAGGCTATATGTTTTAAAGCAATATACCCTGATAGTGTCTATATATCAGGAGGACTGGACTATTCTGATATTGATGGAAAGACGGACAGAGAGATAGAGAAGATACTCGGAGACCAGGTTATAAGGCTGAAAGAGATAGGCTTTGATGGGATCAAAATTCTAGAGACAAAACCGAATTTTGCCAAAAGGATGCCATTTCCTATAGATAGCCCTGTATATAACTCATTCTTTGCCAATATAGAGACTCTACAGATGCCTATCTTCTGGCATGTGGCAGACCCAGAAGAATTCTGGGATAAAGATAAAGTCCCTCCCATTGCAAAGGCAAGGGGGTGGGACTATACAGATGGCACATATCCAGAAAAGGAAGAACTCTATAAGAAAGTGGGGAATATCCTGGAGAGATTCCCCAGATTAAAGATCGTCTTTGCTCATTTTTACTTCTTATCTGCAGATCTAGAGAGGGCAGAGAGATTGCTGGAAAATTTCCCTAACGTCAACCTCGATATAACCCCCGGGTCTGAGATGTACTATAATTTCTCAAAATACCCGGAGAAAACCAGAGAGTTCTTTATAAAGTATCAGGATAGGATAGTATTTGGTGATGATACAGCAGTAACTAAAGATGGAATTGCCAGAGAACTGATATCTAACAGGATAAGATTTATGAGAAACTTTCTGGAGACAGACGAAGAATTCTCCGTTGGACCCACAGACAAAAATTTTCTGGCAAGACCAGATACTGTAAAGGGCATAAAACTTCCGGAATCTGTGCTGGAGAAGATATACAGACTAAACTTCCTGCGTATAGTTGGAGATAAACCAAAGGTTCTAAACATACCTTTAGCTAAAAAGGAATGCCATAGGATAGGAAGAGTCCTGGAGAAGAAGTATAACTACAGTAAAGGAGATAACTTTGGATATCAGGCAGAAGAGCTCCTAGACTCCATCAGCTAAAGTATCTCTTGAGAAACTGGAGAGATTGATAAGCATCCTTGTAGAAATCGCTGGAATAAGCCTCTACACTTATCCTTTTTCTATAACCTATCTCCTTCAAGTTATTGATAAATGGCAGATAGAACTCATCTTCTTCTATCTCTTTAGGAAAAGTCCTGCCCTTAAATCTGGCAAAATGTACATGACTTAAATAATCCTTACATTCCTTTAAGATGGAGGGGTCCTCTCCTTCACTTCTCAAATGATAGAAGTCTACCAGTAACCTTACATTTGCCCTATCTACCTCTTTTACTAGTCTTAGCCCTTCCGATACTCTATTTATTATATTGCACTCTTCTTTTCTTAAAGGTTCAATAGCTATTGTTATCCCATACTTACTGGCTAGAGAGCTTATAAACCTTGTAAGATCCACCAGTTGTTCCCATGCCCTTTCCCTGGAGAATCCTTCGGGAACTTTCTTGGCTGGCCCACTACCAAAGACTATTATCTCTACTCCGAGTTCTCCTGCCCTAGGTAATACTAGATTCAGGTATCTCTCTATCTGATCAGCGTCTACATAATCACCGGTAAGTCTTATCTCTGGGGGAAAGAAATTATTACAAGCTTCGCATCTTAAACCAGAAGTATCAATTCTATCTTTCAACTTCTCAAACTCTTCCTCTGGTAGCTTAGAAATATGCGCTAGAGACAACTCTATATAATCATATCCAAGCTCCTTAAGTTTCTCTATTATCTCTACACCTGTCCCATCTGGTTCTACTGCAACCATATTTCCGCAGCAACCAAACCTCATATCCTTTCCCCCTTTAATAGATTGATAGCTGTATCCACTATCGCTTCAGAGGTCAATCCATAATGTGCCAATAATTCTTCATAATTAGTAGCTGATGTACCAAACTTATCTCTTATACCTATAAACTCAACCGGTGGATGATTTACATTCCTAAGTTGCTCCATTATAGCACTTCCAAGTCCCCCTATAATACTGTGTTCTTCTGCAACAATTATCCCTTTCACTCCTTTTATATACTTCAGGACTTCCTCTCTTTCTAAGGGCTTGACTGTACTTACATTTACCACCTTTGCATAGATGCCCTTCTTCTCCAAGACCTCACTTGCAGACATAGCCTTAGAGATCATAACACCATTAGCAAATATAGTTATATCTTCTCCATCTCTAAGCTGATAGAGTCTTCCAATCTCATATTCACCATCCTCATCTGTATATACTGGAAGATCGTTTCTATTTATCCTTATATACATCGGACCATAATGCCTTACCATAGCTTTTACCATCTTTTTTACCTCATTAGCATCAGCAGGAACAAGTACAACCATATTGGGAAGAACCCTCATCAAGGCTACGTCCTCTATTGACTGATGAGTTGCTCCATCTCCAAAATCGGAAAGTCCACAACTCGACCCGCATATTTTTACATTAAGTCCAGCTATACATACAGATTGTCTTATCTGATCATAGGTCCGTCCAGTAGCAAATACTGCAAATGAATGAACGAATGGTATCTTCCCTACGAGAGCCAATCCAGCTGCCACACTTACCATATTCTGTTCAGCTATACTCATCTCAAAGAATCTCTCAGGATAAGCCTCCTGAAATAGCACAGTCCTTGTAGATTTACTAAGATCTGCATCTAATACTACTATGTCCCTATTTACCGCTCCTAACTCTACCAATGTCTTTCCATACGCTTCCCTAGGATTTTCTACTACCATTAGTTCCACCTCTCTATCTGTTTTTCCAGTTCTCTCTTCGCCTGCAGATACTGTTCTTCCGTCAGTGGACTATTGTGAAATGCCGGATTATTCTCAGCAAAAGAGAATCCCTTTCCTTTTATCGTCTTTGCAATAATAACCTTTGGTTTTCCCTGAATATTATCCAGCTCGTCGAGTGTCTCTACTATCTCCCTGATGTTATGCCCATCAATCTCTTTCACATACCAGCCAAAAGCTTCCCATTTCGGTGCTATAGGGAATATGTTAAATCTCTCCTCTATAGGACCAGTAGCCTGTAGTCTATTATTATCAACTATAGCTATAAGATTATCAAGTCTATAATAGCTTGCGCACATAACCGCCTCCCATATCTGTCCCTCAGCCAGTTCTCCATCACCTACTATTACATAGACCCTATTTGGTTTCTTGTCTAATCTCAGTCCCAGAGCCATACCTACAGCTATCGATAAGCCCTGTCCTAAAGATCCTGTATTTGCCTCGATCCCCGGGGTCTTTTTCATATCAGGATGTCCCTGAAGCATCCCCTCGAGGGTCTTAGTCTTTTTCATCTCCTCTCTAGGGATATATCCTAACTCCACTAGTGCTGCATATTGGGCGAGAGCTCCGTGTCCTTTACTAAGAAGAAATCTATCCCTGTCTTCTGCCCTTGGATTGTTTGGGTCTATTTTCATCTTGTAAAAATATAGACTGGCAACAATATCTGCACATGAGCTCGAACCACCCAGATGCCCTGCCTTGCCTACCCCAACCATCTCAAGTATATCAAGTCTCATCTTTAGTGCTATCTTTTCTAACCTCTTTACAGTCTCCTCAGATACCATAAGCATCTCCTTTTCTCTTATCCCTTTAGAGCATTTTCTAATAATTCTACCAGAAGGATCTTCTTTATACAATTCTTAAACTCAAATGCTTCATAATGCATCCTTTTTATCTCTTCCTCCGTCATATCAGCAAATTGCAACGCATACAATGGTCCTAATATATTTCCAGTTATTCCAGATATGGTAGTTTCCAATTTCTTATACATAGTTTTATAGTCCAAACTATACTCCTCCATATCCACTGCTACTGTTTGAGCTATAAGATCTACCATTTCGTTTATTTTACTTATTATAAGTCCTCGCCTTGCCGAAGCCAAACCAATGCCAAATTTCTTCTCTAGCTCAAGAATAGGTCTAATTCGCCTTATATATTCACTATCAGGGTTAGCTACAACTACACCCATCATTCCAAGGTCCTTATATGTCCATATCGTCCAATGTTGCTCATATCTATTAAATATTTCAAGCTGATCTTTTAATGCCGATATTCTAGCTCTATCGGCACTTGTTGGAGAATTAATAGCGCCATAATATCGTGCTCCAAATTCTCCTATCCATGACGGAATTTCACGTTCTAATATCCATTTATTTGTTTTAAGAAAAGTCTCTTCCATCCATTTTTTGTCAATATATAGATCTCCAACATAGCCAGGATATTTTCTAGCCATCCGAGTAGCAATAGTATAATTATGCGAGCTATACACGAGATTATTATCAAAGGGTTCATCAAGGCCTTCAAAAATCGTTGAGTACATATTACCTTCTATAAAAATTATATGTAGTTTGTCTTTCTCTCTTATAGCTCTAACCCACTCTTTATAGAGTCTATTTAGAATCTTCATATTGGGAGCTGTAGGCTCATTGATTAAGTTATAACCTGCAACCCAAGGTTCATTTTTATAGTGTTCTGCTATATACAACCATAAATTTTTTACCCTCTCCTGATAACTCCTATCCTCCCATAGAAGTGACACTCCATAAGGATTATCTGAATGCCAATCAGGATTTTGCCATCCTTGAGCGGAATGTAGATCTAGAATAACATAAATACTATATTTTTTAGCCCATTCTACAGCTCGGTCCAAATAGTAAAATCCTATAGGATTATACTGTCCCGGATTCGCATCATCTTCAAAATGTCTATAATTAAAAGGTATTCTTACCACAGTTGCTCCTATCTCTGATAGAAATTTAAAATCATCCTCAGTTATAAAACTATCTAACAAACTAGTAAAAAAGGCATTATATCGTTCTTCTCCAAGTTCTTCCATTATTGTCCGTCTAATAGTACTCTCAACTCCAGGATACCCAGTAATAAAATTTTCCATATTTAGCCATCCACCAAGACAAACACCTCTCAGAAAGACCTTTTCTCCGGTTTCACTATCTACAATATATTTCCCTTTTACCTGTAAAAATCCCATGATATTATTCCCTCCTCCTTTTAACTATTTATACCTTGTAAAAGTTCCTTAGCCTTATCTTTAAGTCTTTCTTTCACTACTGACACTATATCAACAATATCATCTACCTGCTGAGAAAATTCCCTGTAAGTCTGAATTATTAATGCTCTAAATTCAGTACCAATATTTACCTTTGCTATTCCTAAGGAGATAGCCCTCTTTATATCTTCTATGGGTATTCCTGTACCCCCATGAAGTACCAGTGGTATATTGACAGCTTTATTTATCTCCCTTATTCTTTCAAATGACAACTTTGGAGTACTTTTATAGAATCCATGCATAGAACCTACTGCTACCGCTAAAGCATCTACACCTGTCTCAGCTACAAACCTACAAGCTTCAGCTGGATCTGTATAAAGACTTTCCTCTGTCCTAACTAAAGTCTCTTCTTTGCCCCCAACTATTCCTAATTCTCCTTCTACTGACACCCCTGCTGGTTTAGCTACTCTTACAACCGTAGAAGTGAGTCTCACATTCTCCTCAAATGGAAGTAATGAACCGTCTATCATCACTGATGTAAAACCAACACCTATAGCTCTCCAGACTTCTTCTAGATTGGTTGCATGATCGAAGTGTAAGACCACCGGTATTCTACAACAGGATACTAATGACTTATAAACACCAACTATATTTTTACCACCTAGAGTATTAAATACTTTTGGCCCACAGGCAATAATAATAGGGGTGTTTAACTCAGAGGCTGCCTCTATAAACACCTCTATATCTTCTAGAGTTCTGAAATTAAAATGAGCAACTGCTCGATGTTCCTTATAAGCACTTTCTAACACATCTTTAAGTGTCGCTTCCATATACCTTCGCCTCCAGAGATTCTATTGTGTGATTCAATTCTCTTAGAGAATAGAAAAGTTTACTGTACACCTTCTCAAAGAGTTCATCATAAAAATCTACTAATTGGTTGTCTGGTTCTATTGTAAAATTAACTTTATACGTCTTTTCTAAAACTTCATCTTCATTCCTAAAGGCTCCTGCACCTAAAGCTCCCAAAAATGCTGAGCCCATAGCAGTTCCCTCTGTAACTTTTGGAACTTCAATTACTTTATTCAATACAGAAGCTTTTATCTTAAGCCATGTTAAATTCTTTGATCCTCCCCCAATCCCTATAATCTTCTCTATAGGTTCAAACTTTTCCAAGGTATCAAGTATTAGTTTTGCCTCAAACGAGAGTCCTTCTAATATACCCCTAGCTATATCACTAGGCAAATGGTCCCTCTTCAGACCTAGAAAAGCTCCTCTAACTCTTGTATCTCTAACAGGTACTGTACTTCCCAAAAAGTGTGGTATACAGAAGAAGCCATTACTGCCTGGTGGCGACTCTTCTGCCAATTTAGAGAATTCGTTAATTGGCAACTTATCTTTAGGTTTATCCAAGGAACACATTAATCTAGTCACCCACTCTATGAGTCCTCCTGAAAAGTGTAAGCCCAAGTGAATACTATACTTGTTTTTTACTACATGAGACCCAACTACTATATTGGGGCTCTCTTTAACGTTGAGATCTAGGGGAGGTATTTCTGTAGGTATCTGAAAGCTCTCAGCAGTACCTATAGAATCCAAGACGATACCCTCTCTGAAACATCCAACTATAAAAGCTCCACAGACATGATCATGCCCCCCAGTTGTAACTACAGTATCCGAAGTTACTCCCAATTCAGAAGCATTTCTAACTTTACCTAAAATTGTTCCACTTGGTAGCGGTTTTGGTAGTGTTTTTTCAGGAATTTCTACAGCATCTAGGATCTTATCAGACCATTTTTTTGCCTTCAAGTCAAAAGCCATAAATCTAGAAGCTTGAGAATAATCTGTTGCTATCTCTCCTGAAAGTTTATAAGCAATAAAGTCACACATAGGCAACCATACTTTTACCTTATCAAAAATCTCTCTCTTATATTTTTTCATCCAGAGAATCTTGTTTATGCTATATATTGGTAATGGTCTTAGACCAGTAATACTGTAAATACTTTGAGGGTTTATTCTTTCTAGAACCCAATCAAGTTGTTCCTTAGTCCTTTCATCATACCACGCGATGGCTGGGAAAAGTACTTTTCCATCCTCTCCTATGGGGACCACAGATTCTGCCATGCTAGCAACCGCTATACTAATTATATTACCCTCAACTTCAGTAGATACCTTTCTTATCAGGCTACTAATCTCTTCCCAGATTTTTTCTGGGATAAAATAATGAAACTTCCCTTCAGTATAGATAGGATTCGGCCTAGAAGCAGAAAAAATCATATTACCGTCTAAGTCAAATAAAATAACCTTTAGATTAGTAGTACCCACATCTACTCCTATACAATAATCCATAGAGTCACTTCCTTTCTTTTTTAGTTCTACTAATCTGCCAATATATATTTTATACCATAATAGTTACACAAGATCTTTAACTCTTCTCTTATATCTCCAAAGGCGACAGCTAGATGGTGTGGGAATCCATGTTCTAGTATAATCTCATTAAGTTTAGTATAGTTTTTTACCTCTATATCGCATCCAGCATAGAGTATCCCTTTAGCAGTATCGGGTCTATTCTCTCCAGTAAAGACGAGCATCTTAAAATTACCTTCTCTATCCTGGACAAGATTTATCCCTGTTTTTACCCCATATCTAAATTGACCTATCATAGCTGGAGATGAAATTTTCCCTGCTTGACGGTTTGGACTCTTATCCACCACAGCTTCATTTACCTTTATCTTCCCTGTAAGTATCTTTTTCTTTATCTCTTCAGAAACCTCCCCTGTAAAGGAGATTTCGTTTTCTGCCATATATCCCGGTATACCTACCCCACAGTGACCAAGTTGGACAATAGGAGATCTTCCTGTATAGTTTACAAAATCAAGACAAACGGTAGGATTTCCAGTAAGTAATGTCCCTATCTCTTGAGTAACAGTAACAGGCCAATCTCCCTCGCACCCAGCTCCTCTCACATCTCTCTTAGAGAGTAACCAGCCTAAAGTAAGACAAGGAGCTATCCAGATATAAGGTTCATTCATCTCAGGATGACACCTTAAAGAGATAGAAGTAAAACCATTCGCTTCTATAATAGCCTTTAGCGAGTGATAGAGTCTTGCAGATTTATATACAAACTCATCTTTTACTAAGATTGGTCTCCCTCTTTTTATCTCTAATACAGTGTCTTGAATATCCTTTTCAGTAAAGGAAACTTCTCTTAGTAAGCCCTGTGCTTTGTAAGTATTGTATACATTCATAACTGCTGACAAATCTACCGTTTCTATCCTTATTCCAAATAAACTAGCATAACCTAACTGATCTCCATTAGAAGAATAGAAACCGCTAGGGGCATCGCCAATTCTACCGATGACAGACTTTCGAAGTTCCTTTACAGTATAAAACACGTTCAAAAGTTTCTTCAGCTTATCCCTGTAATCCTTGTCTTTGGGAAAACCTGCCAAAGGATAAATATACCTTCCAATCTTTTTGGCAATATAGTTATTCATTATTACCCCACACCAGGCATTTATACTCCATTCTGGTTTACTCAGTTCTATCTCATAAGGGGCAGTAACTATTAAAGGAACCTTAGAAAGATAATGATTGGTAGCTACTGTTAGGAATGTATTCCCATTTGGAAATGCACTATTAAGAAGAATAACTACATCTACCATCTCCTTGATAAAAATCTCTAACGCTTTCTCTGCTTCATAGAGAGAGAATATTCTCTCAGGATAGAAGATTGAATTTTCATTTATTATACCCTCATTCTTAAAATCACCGAAGAGTTCTCTATACTGTCTCTCTATCTCTTCCTTTCCTTCTAAACTAAATGCTTTTACTGCATTTGCTAAAATTCCTATCTTAGGAGCTTTATCTCGAGAATAACTTACCATATAACTCATTCAAAAAACCTCCTTATTTAAATACTTCTCCTTCTATAAACTTAAAAATTTCTGAAGCCTCTTCAGATTCTAGGAATCTTAAGACCCTTGTCCCTTCTAACCTATTAGCTATTTGACAAAAATTCTCCATATTTCTAATGCTTGTACTAATGACCTCTTTAGGATTTTCTCTTGAAGGGTACAAATCAAATGAAAGCCAATCTTGATAATTCAGCTCTTTCAACCAGAAGAATAGTTCTATATATTCATAAATATGCATACTTCCGGCAATCATATCCCAATCCCAATCTCCAAAAGTATCGTTAAGGTGAAGATGAAATAATCTGCCTTCCTTCATGAGAAGGATAGCTGACTCAGCCGGATCTTCCATCGACATAATACTGTGACCAAAGTCTAAAGTTGCTCCAACATTTTCTCTATTAATCTTTTCTATGAGGTATAAAAGCTTTCCTACATCTGAAATGAAACATCTACCTTTGGGTTCTTTAAGTTTATACTCTATACATATCTTCACTAATGGGTTATAATCTGCGCATTCTTTAATAGTATCTATAAGAATCTGCCATTTCTTAGAGTAGTTAACCTGAAAAGGATAATCATATCCATCAAGACCAGTCCAAAGGTTTATTTTATAAGCTCCAATCTCTGCAGATAGATCTATAGCCTCTTTTACTCTATCAACTGCTTTTTCCCTTACTTTACTATCTAAATTCGATAAGGCTCCCTTTGCCCAGATCGCGTTTCCGGAGATGCTAGGAGAGACAAGAGAACAGGATAAATTCAGTGACGTTAGTAATTTTTTAATCTCCCCGATATTCTCTCTACTTATCATACCCGGACAGTGAAGTTCTACTGCAGTTAATCCTTCTATCTGTGAAGCTACTTTTAACCTCTCTTCTATAGTAAGATTTTTCTGATACCCTTCTGGTGCAAACCTATCTAGATTACTCCCAAATGGTATAAGATTAGTTGACCACTTTTTCATCTTTTATAACACCATCCTTTCTATTATTTATTTTTACTTAATTCCCAAAGTTATCCCATATAGTAGAGGGATATAGTCAGGGTTTAAAAGTTCAAAAGTAATACTATCAAGAGTCTTAGAACTATCTACATCTAAGATAAAACAGTTTACTATATATATCTCATAGATTGGATCTACAGTAATTTTTAAAGTCTGATACACGCTAGAGGCAACAGGATTCAATCTTGACGGACCCCAAATTATGTTAGAAGTTGTAATCTCTATTCCATTCCTTAATACTATTTCTCTCTTAGTCCCATCTGTATAAACTAGAACGTACTTTGCAATCTCTTCTCCTAACTTTCCCTTCACAGGATATCCTGACGGAAGTGTTGTATGCCCAAAGATAAATAATTTTGAGCATATCTTATTAATCTTTATAACTATCCTATTGACCTCTTCAGAAAGCACTACTGGTCTTCCTCTATTTATCCCTACCGGAATGCCCCCAATATCTTCCAACTTCTCAGGAATTATTGGACCTATCAAATTAATCTTCTTCCTTCTCCGCTTATTTTCTAAAGCTGTCCTCTCTAGTGCAGACTTCCAAGCTTTTTCCTGCTCCTTAGAACCAAAGAGCGAAGTAAAATCTAAAGGCTCGAATTTATAATTATCTAACTGTGGATAAAGATTACTGATAAAGTCTAACTTAGGTTTTTCTATAGTCCTGTACTTAAGCTGAGAGAACAATTCAGATAGTAGATAATAGTTACTTCTCTTATTACGCCAGATATCAACTAGACCCGATGCAGATATTCCTTTAATATCTCCAGGAAGCCATCTTGAGAATTCAAAATAGTCATTCCAACACCAATAAGAGGTTCCCATAAGGTTCGAATCTTCGTTACTTAGAAAACTTGAAATAACACGCCAGAAATTCCTAACTATTGTATGATTCTCAAACGTACGTCCTCCACCCCATTCAGTGAATACTACAGGTTTATCATTGAGAATACTTAAGATCTCTTCTAAAGAGGTAAACGGCTCATTACTTCCATATCCTTTTTGGATAATTGCCATACGGTCATATCCATATGGATCCCCAGGGCTATATCCATAAGGATGGAATGTGTAAAAATCAAGATCTTCCTTAGTAAATACATTTTTTGTCCACTCTGGGTTCATAACGTTAGCGGCTGAAACCATTCTGGTTGGATCTAGCTCTTTACAGAGTTTTTTAGCTCTCGAAATGTAGTCTCCAGCAAATATACACTCATTGAAAATAAGCCAGAATATTAATGAGGGATTGTTACGGTCTCGAAGTATAGTACGCCTTAATACCTCAAGAGCAGAATCTGCTATTACTGGATTATTTAGATCTGACCACCATAAACCCGGCTCTTCACTTACCATAAGCCCTAGTCTATCTGCTATCTCTATTATCTCTTTAGGATGTGGGTAGTGCACTAAACGTACATAGTTTGCTCCCATATCTTTTATCATCTTCATATCTTTCTCCATCTGTTCTAAGGTAAGAGTGTGCCCCTGTTCGCCCCACATATGGTGTCTGCA
>Ga0078972_1006769_pt1 | contig 26606 bp, 10 predicted proteins | sample YelNatPaOPGAMG01_FD_67568 | JGI IMG/M metagenome (GOLD analysis project Ga0078972, IMG submission 67568) | Hot spring thermophilic microbial communities from Obsidian Pool, Yellowstone National Park, USA - OP-RAMG-01 (SPADES assembly) (version 2) | ecosystem: Environmental > Aquatic > Thermal...
TGCCTGCAGCCGGGCCGCCCGCGGGCGGCCCGGCTGCAGGCAACCCGCCAAATCCCCCCGAATGGCTCCACTCCGGTCGCGCGCGAAGCGCGATGCCCGGATGGGATCCGCGCCCCGATGGGTAAGTACGGCTTTAGTGTTAAGGATCAGGTGGAAAGCCGGGATCAGAAGATGGGCGCCCATCTTCTGATCCCGGCTTTCCATTTCTCGTTATTGGATAAAGTCCGCGCGCGCGGGGGTGAAAGTGTCTAGCGCAATAGTATCGGTGAGCGCCGTCACCGCGTGGGGCACATCGCTGGGGATAACGCAGCTATCGCCGGCGCGCATGAGGCGCTCCTGACCCTCACAATGGAGTTGCATTTCTCCGCTCTGCACATAGACGATCTGCTGGTGCGGATGGTGGTGCCAGGGCAGGAAGGTACCCGCCTGAAGGGTGTTGTGCACCAGCATCAACTCCCCGCTGTGGGCCAGCACACGCCGTACCAACCCCGGCTGCGCCGGCACGCCCGTTACCCCGTCAAGATGGATGATGTCCATTCCAGGCCTCTCTTCCACAAAAGGATAGGGGGGACTATACCACCAAGGTGCCCAGACACAAAGTCATCCGAGAGGCAAGCATCAGGGGCGTATATCATCAACAGGGAGCAACGGATGACAAAGGGAGTCTCCGCGGCGGTCTAGCTTTCCGAACCAAACAGCACGCCGCGCGGGTCGCCGTGGCCGCGCAGGTAGAGGGTAGGGCGATACCAGCAATCATCGTCGAGGGCAGTGCGCGCCTCGGCCATGGCATCGATCAGGGGCCGGCGCTGGGCCACAGCGCCATAAAAGACCTCAGTAAAGGCCACCGTGGCGTAGAGGGGCACCTCGAACTGCATGGCAGCCACGGCGGGCACGCCCATGCCGATCAGGGCCGGCGCCGTGCCTGCAAAGACGGCCCCCCCACCTACCATGGCCGAACGGCAGGCGCTGAGCACGGCCAGGCGCGTCTCTGGGTTGCGGAAAAGGGCAGCGGCCAGGTTCTCGGCGCTTCGCCAGTCGACCTCCCCATCCTGCCGCTCAAAGGCCAGGTACCCCTGCGCAGGCACCCCAGCCAACGGCTGGCCGCAGAGTGCGCCACGCTCCCCTCGCCCTGTGCAGGTGAGCTCATCCAACGGAGCCAGGCGCCGGCACTGGGGGCAGCGCCGGCCAAAATCGCCGTGGCCGTCAAAGTGAATGATGTGATAGGTCCCACTGCTGAGGGCTTCCACCAGGCCGCGCCAGGTTGCGCGCTCCAGGACGTCCACGCGCAACCCCTCCTGCGCTGAAAGGCTGCCCAGGCTCTCGCGCAGCGCCGCCAGCTCGCCATCCCGATCCAGCGCCGCCAGCCCACGCGGCCGAGAGATCACCACCAACACTCGCAGCGGGCCGCGCACCAAAAGCGCCGTCAGGGGAGACTTGAAGGCAATGTAGCGCGCCAGGGCAAGGCGCCCATTGCGCACCAGGTACCCCTGCTCGTCGCGCAGCAGCTCCCAGGGCAGCCGCGCCAGGTAGCCCGCTTCCCGATCGAACTGAAGCTGAAAAGGCAAAGGCTGGCGAGCCTTCCGGGCCTGGCTCAAGCTGACGTTCAGCGCCGTGCGCACCCGGCCGCGGGGGAAGAGCGTCTCATAAAGCCGCTGCCCGATCTGCTCCAGGGCGCGGGCGCGCGACAATGCGAGCTGCTCCCCCTGCACCCACCCCAGCTCTTGCAACGCCGGCCACTCGGCCCGCAATTGGGCAGATGTAAGGGCGGGGCGCTCAATGAGCTTGAGCAGCGCCTGCAACTGCCCCTCGCTGTAGGGTGCCGGCACCCGCTGATGGGGCGCGCCATAGGGCGAGGATAGCACGCGCGTCTCGACCTCCACGCGATTGCCCTCAGTGTACAGGGAAGCCAGGTGCGCAAAGGGCTCTATCATGCAATCCGTATAGTCCGTGTCAGAAATCTGTTGGTAGCCCAATTCCTGCCAATAGTCGTCGATAGTTGCTCTCCACCTGCGCCTCGGCATCCAGAGAGGAGCAGCGCCAGGCCTCGACCAGCGCGGCCACCACCTTGCGCAGCGCCTGCGCGCGGTCGCTCGTGCCCAGGCTGCCCCACGGACCGTTAGTCTCAGTGAGTATCTGCTCCCGCGGGATCGCCCGCAGCCGCCCCGCCAGCTCTCCCTGCTGCAGGGCCTCCGGCCCGATGGAGAGGAAATGCCCGGCCGCCAGGGCCCGAAACAGGATAGCCCGCGGCGCCTCCGGCCGGTAGCCGTGCCAGACGACCCACTGCACCCGTTGGGCCATCACGATCTCCCAGGCTTCGGCCTCAGCATAGGCGGCGTGCAAAAGCAAGGCACGCTGCCCCTGGGCGCACGAGGCAGCAATCGCCTCCAGCGTCTGCCGTTGCGCTGCACGCTGCTCCTCTCCGGCCTCCTGAAAGTCGAGCCCGGCCTCTCCCACGAGACGCACATCCTGCAACACCTGCTTCCACTCTGCCCATTGATGGTAAGCGCTGCCCAGCCGGCGCGGGTGCAGGCCCAGTGCTACCTGCACGCCCTTGTAACGCCGGCAGAGGATGCGCGTGCGCACATACGAGTTGAGCGAGGTCGTCACGCCCAACGTCGCCACTCCGGCTCGCTCCCCCGTTTCCAGCGTTAGCGCTGGCTGCGGGTAATTATCGATGTGACAGTGCGCATCGACCAACATGCGCTACGATCTCCATCGGCGTGAAGCGTAATAAGCAAAGCGTAATAAGTAATGTCGCCATTTCGGCAGGAATGAGCTATTCATCATACTCGTCATGGCAAAGCCTCCCCGAAGCATCGAGCACATCGCAATGGCAACCTTACTGATTACGCCTTACTTATTTGCGAGTCGTGATGCACGACCCACTTGGGCAATGGCCCCAGCGCGCTGCAGTCAATCTCCTGGATGGAGACGCCAGGCGCATCGAACCCCAGGCTGCGATAGGCGGCGGCGCTCACCGGGAGGTTATCGCAGATTCCCTCAGCTTCCTCTCCTTCACCGTTGATGTGAGCCAGAGCACATTGAGCCCACACCAGGCGCCTGCGGTCACTTGCCGAGAGCCGCTCGATGTCAAACCGGCCGCTCCATGCGCCCAGCGCGAATGAGCGGTCCATGGCCTGCCGGAAATCTGCCTGGGCCAGGGCAGGTTGGCGCAGTTCCAGGTAGGCCTCGCCGCGCCGCAGCAGGCCCGAGATGACCGCTCGCCGGCTCCAGCGATCATGGCAGGCCTCGAGGCGCTCCAGGGCGCGCGTATAGAGATCCACGGCCTGTTTCAGGCTGCGCCCCCGGTAGCCGGCCTCCTGATAGACCGCCGCCTGCTGCTTCCAGGCCATCGCCTCCTCACGCCCCAGCCCCAGGCGGCGCTGGATCTCCTCATACTCCTGAAAGCGATTGAGGGCGTGCTTCAGCGAGCGCTCCCGATAGTACAGCTTGCCCAATTGCAGCAACGCCTCGCTGTAATGGCGCTCCAGCCCCTTGCGCCGAAAGGTCTGCATCACCGCACGGTAAATACGCTTGGCCTCGTTCTTTTCGTCCGTCGAGCCCTGGCGCAGGATTTCAGCCCGCTGCGTCTCGCTGATCGCCCGGCTCACCGGGTCACGCAGGCGCTGCCACAGGCCGGCGCTCGTGCGGTAGAGCTGGTGGGCAAAGGCCATGTCTTGCGGGTGCGCCAGGGCATACTGATAGACGAGGGCGACATCCTGGTAGAGCGCCGCCATTTCGGCGTCGAGCCAGCGCCGCCGGCTGCGGTCGGGCTGCCCGGCGGCCAGCTCTTCACAGAGCGCGATGGCCTCGCCATAAAGCTCGAGAGCGCGCTCATAGCCGCCATGAGCCTCATCATCCAGCTCGTAACAGAGCCTCCCCTGCTCGTGCAGAGCCAGGGCGCGTGTCGGCGGCTCAAGCGCGGGCTGCGTCAGCAGCTCCTCCAGCGTGCTCAGGGCCTCGGGGAATTGGCCCAGGATGCGCTGCACCCTGGCCCGCTGCAACAAAAAGCGCTCGTCAAAGGCCTCGGGAATGCTGAGCGCGGCCCCCAACAGGGAAAGGAGTTGCCGGTAGCGCCCGGCGTCAAGGAGGGGGGCCATCAGCTTGTCGCGCAGCAGGTCGCGCGCCGCCTCATGGCGGCCAGCGGCCAGAGCATGTTGGTAGGCCTCGACCTTTCCATCCAGGTCCTTGCGAGCAGCAAAGTAACGGTAGGCCCGCTCGTGACAGGCTCGCGCCTCATCGGGCGAAAGCTGCGCATAAAGGTACTCGCGCACCGGCACATCAAAGCCATAGGTGGCGCCGTCAAAGGAGAGGAGCGCCAGCTCGCGCAGCCGCTGCACGTGGGGCAGCCAGCGTTGCACACCCCCCAGCCGCGTGATAGCGGTTTCGTCAAAGCGCCCGCGCAGCACGCTCATTCGCGCCGCCAAGCGCCGGTCGCCCTCCCCCAGCCCTTCATGCACGGTCGTCTTGAGGATAGCCTGTAGCGGCGGCGGGGGCTCGGCGCGCAGCTGGTCGCGGATATGTGCCCAGGGGCAAGTGCGGGCCAGTGAAACAACCAGGTCTACGCCCAGGGGGTAACCGTCGAGCAGGGCGCTGATCTCTCCCAGGAGTGGCTCATCTGCCGCAGGCACGATAATGCGCTGTAGGGCCACCTTGCGGCGGAGGATGCGCTCAATATCACGCGCATCCATGGCGCGCAATTCCAACGTCTGCCAGGAACCGCCATCTGGCTCGCAACGTGAAGTCGCCAACACGCGCACGCCGGCGGCCGGGAGCCCCAATGAGCTGCCGGCAGCTTGCTGGGAAGCCCCGGCAGGCAGCGCATCCAGGAAAGCTGCCAGGTCCGGGTCGGCTGCGGCATCCTCAAGATTATCCAGCACAAGCAAGGCTTCGCCTCCCCGGGCAGCCACCTGCTCCGCCAGCAGAGCTACAGCCTGCGGGGCCGCTTCCTCGAGCCGGGGCGAAAGCTTGGCTTCGTAGAACGCGGCAATCTCGGGCAGCAGGGCCGCGAGCGACCGCCCACCCTGCAGCGAGAGCCAGATCACGCCAGCCGGGAAACGCCAGGCGCTCCGTCGCGCCACCTCGCGCGCCACCGCCGTCTTGCCCACCCCTCCCAGGCCCCACAGGCAAACCCGCTGCCCTGGCCCGGCCAGGGCGCGCAAGGCCTCTTGCACCAGCTGCGCCCGGTCCACAAAGACAGGTTCCGGCCGGTAGCCCGCAGAAAAGCGCCCGGGGGCTGCAGGCACGTGGCCCAGAGGTTGCGCTCTGTGGGGCCCTCCTGCCGGCTCACCCGCTCTCTGGAAGAGGAGCCCCTGCCCCTCCTTGTCCTGCAGGTAGAGGGCCGGCGCAAAGCGGGTGCTCTCAGGCGGCAACAATTGCCCCCGCGCATGGGCGACCGCCGTACCCAGCGGCGCCAGGGCAGCCACACTGCTGTAGAACTGGGCCACAAAGTGCTCACTCTGCTCGGCAGGCAGGCCGTATTGCATGGCCACGACGGCAGGCACCCCACTGCGGATGAGGGCCGGCGCCAGGCCACCCAAAGGCGCCGGATTGCAGCGCGGGCCGGTATCGGGCGGCGTCAGCACAACAAGGCGCACAGGGGATAGGAAGAGTGCATTGCGCAGTGTAGGCCCATCCACGGGCTGGGCAGCGCCATATTCGTCCTCAAAGACCAGGTAGCCCGCTTCCGTCCCACTCCCTTGCTGGCCCCAACCGCTGGCGCCTTCGAAATGGAATACCTGGTGATCTCCACGGCTTAGCGTCTGGCGCAGGGCGGCAAAAGTCGGTGGGGTCAACAGATCGACCTGCACCATCCCCTGCCGACGCAGGGCGTCGAGGGCCGCCAGAGCAGGGCTGCCGGCGTCTTCGCCCGCTTCCGCCAGGTCCACCGGCCGGGGGACCGCCAGGAGCACGCGCAAGGGGGCGTCCACTGTCGTCGAAACCAGCCCCTGAGCGTCGTCAATGTAGCGTGCCAGGGCCAGCACACCGTCGGCCACCGGGAAAGTCTGCCCATCGTAGATCAGCTCCCAGGGGTAGCGTGCCAGGATAGGGGAGGAATCGTCAAGGTGAAGCTGCACCAGGAGCGGCTGCCGCCGCGCGCGTGTCGCCACCAGGGCCTCCGCCAGGGCATCGCGCACCTCGCCTTCTGGAAAGAGGACATCATAGAGAGCCTGGCCCACGCGCATAAACTCGCCGTCAGCCAGCAGCCCTTCCAGCTCATCAAGCGCAAAGGGCAGCGGCGACGTCGCATAGGCCAGGCCCACGGCGCGCGCCTCGACCATCCCCGGTGCCCGTTCAGCCAGTTGCAGGCGGAAAACCTCGCTCACGTCAGCCAAAACCACCCCCAGGTGAAAAGTCTTGCCGGCTCACATCATGGTCGTCTTTGGAACGGCGCGACCTTCGAGACGGCCCTGGCACGACCTTTGCTTTGGCAGAAGGGGCGGAGATTGATAGGCGAGGGTTATTCTATGATACTCAAGTCATCTCTGACGCTAACGCTGATCGCCGCGCTGATCCTCATTGCAGGCTGTGCTGCGGGCAGCCCGCTAGCCCTCGATCCCATAGCGACGTCATTCCCCTGGTCAGGGCAATCGCTGCCGAACCAGGCCACCACAGCGCCATCAGCCACAGCGGCCTCTGGCGTCCCGGCGGGCTCGTCGATTACCGAAGTGGCCAACCGCGTACGCCCAGCTGTAGTACAGGTGACCAACCAGGCCGTGGTCGGCACCGATCAATTCAACCGGCCGGTGCCGCAGATCAACGGCATCGGCTCTGGCGTGATCTATGATCCCAGTGGCCTGATCCTGACCAACAACCACGTGATCGAAGGGGCCGATCAGCTGGTCGTGGGCCTGCCTGATGGCCGCAGCTTTTCCGCTACCGTGGTAGGCGCCGACCCTCAGACGGACCTGGCAGTGCTCAGGATCAGCGCGCCCGACCTGCCCGTGGCCAGACTGGGCGATTCCAGCACACTGAGCGTGGGCGACTGGGTGGTGGCCATCGGCAACGCCCTTGGCCTCTCGGGCGGGCCGACCGTGACCCAGGGCATCGTCTCAGCACTTGGCCGTTCCATCGCGCCTTCCAACACTCCCCAGCCCGGAGAACGCGCCACATCCTTCCTCTACGACCTCATCCAGACCGATGCACCCATCAACCCCGGCAACTCGGGCGGACCCCTCGTGAATCTGCAAGCGCAGGTCGTGGGCATTAATACCCTCGTTGCCACCTCCAGCGGGCAGAACGCCCCCGCAGAAGGCATTGGCTTTGCCATTTCCATCAACACCGCCAGAGCGATCGCTGGCCAGCTGGTCGCAGCCGGCCATGTCACGCACCCCTACCTGGGCATCACCTATGTTGCGCTCAACCCAGCCCTGGCCGCCCATCTCAAAACCTCGGCGCAGCGCGGCATGTATGTCGACTCGGTAGACCCCAACTCTCCAGCTTCACAGGCTGGCATACAACAGGGTGACGTCATCGTGAGCGCCGACGGCCAGCCGCTGGTCAGCGAGTCCGACCTGGGGCGGATTATCAACCAACACAAACCCGGCGACCAGGTGCAATTGACCATCGAGCGCGACGGCCGGCAGCAGACGATCGGGGTCACTCTCGGCCAACAGCCCTCCAGTTGAGTGTCCCGGAACTCATGCCAGCCCTCGCTGCGGGTCAAGGAGGCCGGCAGCCGGTGCGCGGGGTATGTAGAGCCGGCCCTTACATGAGGGCTAGCCCACTCCACGGAAAGGGAGACATGGTCATGAACCGGCGCATCCACATCCGCTTGCTGACGCTGGCCTTGGTCATCCTCTTTGGCTTGCTCACCGTCGCAGGCTGCGCCGCCGATAACGCCGATTCCTCTTTGCCGCTGGCGCCTGCAGCCACACGACCGGGTGACACGGCTACGCCTGTGCCCCAACGCCCCGATCTGATCCAGGCAAAGGTGGCACGGTTTGTGCTTACTATAAGACGATAGTGTGCCAGGTCAGCTATGAGGGAAATGTGTAAATGAGCAGTTATCGGGATGATGATGATAATCGGCCTGATCCGCCAACGGGAGGTGATGCTCGCAACCTCTCATGGCTATGGATTCTTTTGGCGCTGGCCCTGATTGGCTGGAATCTCTGGGCATTTCTCGGGCCGCAGACAGCTTCGGGTGGCGCCGAGATCCCCTATAGCACGTTCCTGGAACAGGTCGAGGCAGGGAATATCAAGAGTGTCGAGATCAAAGGCACTCGCATCCGCGGCCTCTTTCGTGAGCCCCTCGACTATCAGGGCGACGCGCTCACGCTGGCGCCAGAGAGCGATACCCCTGGCAGCGGGACCGGCGGAAAGGCGCGCCCGACGGCGGCCCGCTATGAGGACTTTACGACCAATATCCCGGAAGCCATCGACGATCAAACGCTGATCCCGCTCCTGCGGCAAAAACAGGTCACTATCAAAGCGGTCCCGGCAGGCACCCCCTGGTATGTGACAGCCTTGACCAGCGGCCTGCCCTTCGTCCTGCTGATCGGGTTCTTCTACTGGATGAGCAAACAGGGCGCCCAGAATCAGGGTGATATCCTGGGCTTTCTGCGCAGCCGCGCCCGCCGTTACACCCCCAGCAGCCAGCGGCGCATGCTCTTTGCCGATGTGGCCGGCGAGGAAGAAGCCAAGCGCGACCTGACCGAAGTGGTGGACTTTTTGAAGAACCCGCGCAAATATCACGAGCTGGGGGCGCGCATTCCGCGCGGCATCCTGCTTATCGGCCCGCCCGGTACGGGTAAGACACTGCTGGCCCGCGCCGTAGCCGGCGAAGCCAATGTGCCCTTTTTCAATATCAGCGCCTCCGAGTTCGTCGAGATGTTCGTCGGCGTGGGCGCCAGCCGCGTGCGCGACCTGTTCGACCGCGCCAAACGCGCCGCGCCCTCGATCATTTTTGTTGATGAGCTCGACGCCGTAGGCCGACAGCGCGGCGTGGGGGTCGGCGGCGGCAGCGATGAACGCGAGCAAACGCTGAACCAGCTCCTGGTCGAGATGGATGGCTTTGACGAGCGGCAAAACGTCATTATCATCGCCGCGACCAACCGCCCCGATGTGCTGGATCCGGCCCTGCTGCGCCCCGGCCGCTTTGATCGGCACGTCACAGTCGGCCTGCCCGATCGTCTGGGCCGCCAGGGCATTCTCGACATTCATTCGCGCCGCTTGCCGATGGCCGATGATGTGGACCTTACCGTGCTGAGCCGCACCACTACCGGCTTTAGCGGCGCCGATCTGGCCAACCTCTGCAATGAGGCTGCCCTGAATGCAGCGCGACACAACCGGGCGCGGGTGTCTATGGAAGATTTCGAAGAGGCCCTCGATAAGCTCATCCTGGGCGGCGCCCGCAATATGCTCCTCTCGGAGCGCGAGCGGCGGGTCGTCGCCTTTCACGAAGCGGGGCATGCCCTGGTGGCCAAGTGCCTGCCCGAGTCCGATCCAATCCGCAAGGTCAGCATCATCCCTCGCGGCCGGGCCCTGGGCGCCACCGAGCAGTTGACCAATGAGGACCACACCAACTATGCCCGGTCGTACCTGTTGGCCCGGGTGACCGTGATGCTGGCCGGGCGCGCAGCCGAGGAACTCTATATCCACGACGTCACGATTGGGGCCGAGAACGACCTCCTGCAAGCCACCGAGCTTTGCCGGCGCATGGTCACCCGTTGGGGGATGAGTGAGTTGGGGCTGGCTGCCTACCGCGCCCCGGGGCAAGATCAGCCGTTCTTGGGTTACGAGCTTTCCATGGGGCGCGACTATAGCGAGGCCATGGCCGCCGAGATCGATCAAGCTGTGAACTCGCTCCTGAACAGCCGTCACCAGGTAGCCCGCGCCATTCTGCAGGCAGAGGAGGAGTCGTTGCGGCGCCTGGTCGAGGCGCTGCTACAGGAAGAAACGCTCAGTGCCAGCGAGATCGATGCTGTGCTCTGCGGAAAGGCGCTCAGTCACGTAGAGGCCGAGACAGAACTGGCCACAGCCTGAAATGCTGCCGACAGGGTGGGCAAGTAATGCGCAGGTTCAACATCGCAGCCCTGGCTATCGGCACCGCAGCGGTCGGGTTGCTCGTCTTTCTGGCGGTGTCGTTCCTTCCGCTGTTCATGCGCGAAGCCTGGGGCCCCTTGTGGGGTGCGGAGTGGCAGTACACAAGCTCTCCACGCTCTTTCGGGCACGTCGGGCCGCTGTGCGGCGTCTCGCTATGGCCCTACGTCCTCGTTGTGCCTGTCTCTTCGTTGTTGGTGCTGGTTCTTTTCGCCCTGGTCGTCGCCGTTTTCGTGCTGCCCCGGCGTCGCGCTTGATCCTTGATAATGAAGGCATGCCCCTCAGAGCATTTTGCTGTTGCAACTTGCCTCAGGACCGCGTATAATAACGGCAAGCAGCTTAAACAGTGCTAAGAACGGGAGAGGGTATGCCAGAGCGACATACGGTTCTCATCGTTGACGATGACCCCCCGATCCGTGAAATGCTGACTGACTTCCTGTCCGAGGAAGGCTATGAGATCCTCGTGGCGGCCGATGGGGCGAGCGCCCTATCGGTCCTGCGGGAATCAGCGGAGCACATCAACCTGGCATTGCTCGACGTCAGACTGCCAGACGTCCAAGGGCTCGAGATCCTCCGCGCCATGGCCGACAAGGGCCTGGAGATTCCGGTCATTGTCATGACCGCCCATGGTACGTCATCGACAGCCATCCACTCCATGCAGTTGGGCGCTTATGACTATCTGACCAAGCCTATCGATTTGAATCAGCTGGGGCTGACCATCCGGCGGCTGTTGGAGCATCATGCCCTGGCGCAGCAGGTCAAAACCCTGCAGAGCAAGCTCAACGAACATTTGATCCAGGAACGCATCGTCGGCTCGAGCCCGGCCATGCAGCAGGTCTACAAGCTGATTGGTCGTGTCGCTGGCAGCGACGCCACGGTGCTGGTGTGTGGCGAAACGGGCACCGGCAAGGAGCTGGTGGCCGAAGTTATTCATGAAAACTCGGCCCGCGCCGATCAGGCGCTGGTCAAAGTCAACTGTGCAGCCCTGCCGGAGACATTGCTGGAGAGCGAGCTCTTCGGCCACGAAAAGGGCTCTTTCACAGGGGCTGTCTCTCAGCGCAAAGGGCGCTTTGAGCTGGCCAACGGCGGCACCATCTTCCTCGATGAAGTCGGGGAGATGAGCCCTAACACTCAGAAAAAGCTCCTGCGCGTACTGCAGGAGGGCGAATTCCAACGCGTGGGCGGCTCGGAAACTCTATACACCGATACGAGAGTCATTGCGGCCACCAACAAGAATCTCGAGCGTGAGGTGGAAGAAGGCCGTTTCCGCGATGACCTGTACTATCGGCTGAATGTGATCCGCATCACCATGCCGCCCCTGCGCGAGCGCCGTGAGGACGTCCCCCTCCTGACGGCACACTTCCTGGACCGGCACCGGTACCGGCCAGGGTATCCTCCGACCAAAATCTCGGAGGAAGCGCTCAAGCTGCTCATGGAATACACCTGGCCAGGGAACGTGCGCCAGTTGGAGAACTCGATCGAGCGGGGCGTCGTATTGGCCCAAGGCAAACTGATCACGGCGCAGCACGTGGCGTTCGATTCGCCACTTATGGCCGATACCCTGCTGAACCTGACCCAGCGGGTGCGCGCTCACACGCCGCTGGCGACCATTCTCCAGGAAGTTGAGCGCCTGGCGCTGGATATCGCCATCAACCAGGCGCGTGGAGACCGCGAGGAGGCTGCCCGCATGTTGGGTCTCCCGGTCGAAGACCTGGAACACAGGTTCCATGAGCTTGAGACACAACGCCTAGCTGCCCTGTCTTCAGCGGCCGGACAGGGGTAAGGAGAGGTAGGTGAAACTGTCACTGGATCAGACCGCAGGCCAACAGCAAAATCATGAAATGGAGATGCGCCCCTCGCCGGGGCTCATCACCTTTGCCCGCCTGCTGACGCTCCCTGCGTGGGAATTGGAACAGACCATCCAGGAAGAGATCCAGGGAAACCCCGCACTCGAGATGGCCGAGCCGGAGGTTTGCGCCGTCTGCGGCGCGCCGCTGGTCGATGGCGTCTGCTACGAGTGCTTGAGGCGCGATGCCGAAATCCTTGACCGCGAGGAGCGCACGCGCCAACAGGAGGTCGACGAAGAGTTCGACCCGCTGACACTGATCGCCGGGCAGGTCAACCTCGGCGAGGAGCTGCTACAAGAGGTCGGCACGCAGATCCCCGAGGAGGATTTACCCATCGCCCGCTACCTGGTAGGTTATCTCGATGATCGAGGCTTTCTCGACTGCAACGCTCAGCTCGTCGCGTTCACGCTGAATGTCTCGACCGAGCGGGTAGAGAGGGCGATCCGGGCGCTGCAGCAGGCCGGGCCGGTAGGCGCCGCTGCGCGCAACGTCAAGGAATGCCTGTTGTTGCAGTTGGAGCGACTAGCCGAAGCAGGGATCAGTCACCCGTTGGCCGAGGCTATCATCCTGAACCATTTCGAGCGCCTGGGGCAGGGCCAATACCACGAAATCGCGCGTGCTTTGGGCGTTTCCAGCAAGGAGATCCTGGAAGCTCGCGATTTCATCCGTGAGCACCTGCGGCCTTTCCCCGTGCCGGACCTGGTTAGCCCAGAATCGTGGACGAGTACGACCGATGTGCCCTATACGGCGCCCGATGTGATCATCCGCGAAAAGCCCGAAGAGCCCGGGGCCTATCAGGTGGAAATTGTCCGTTCGCGGCGCACATTCCTTCAGGTTAGCCCCATCTACCAACGTGTGGCGCGCGACATCCGCAAAGGTACCCTGCCGACAACGGAGCAGGAGCGCGAGCACGTCATGGAGCACCTGAGCCGGGCCCAATCGTTTGTAGCCCATCTGCGCGAGCGCCGCGAGACCTTGCTGGCGGTTGCAGAGGCGGTCGTGGCCCGGCAAATGGACTTTTTGCGCGACGGTGTGCGCCATCTTCGCCCGCTGACACGCGCCGAGATCGCCGAAGCTACCGGCCTGCATCAGTCAACCGTCAGCCGGGCCGTGGCCGATAAATACGTGCAGCTGCCGAACCGTAAGGTGATTCCTTTCAGCGCGTTCTTCGAGCCGTCGCGAAACGTCAAGGACGTGCTACAGGAGATCGTGGAGCGCGAAAACGCTCCGCTGGCCGACGCCGAGTTGGCCGAGGAACTGAGCAGGCGGGGCTACAATGTAGCGCGGCGTACGGTGGCCAAGTATCGCAAGAAGATGGGCATCCTGCCCTCTACCATGCGCTGAGCGAAACAAGGCCTGCCTTATCGCGGATTGGATGAGAGAAGGAGGGGGGCCTCCTGCAGTGGCGCCCGCGGGCGCCACTGCAGGAGGCCCCCCTCCTTCTCTCATCCAATCCGCGATAAGGCAGGCCTTGTTTCGCTCAGCGCATGGTAGAGGGCAGGATGCCCATCTTCTTGCGATACTTGGCCACCGTACGCCGCGCTACATTGTAGCCCCGCCTGCTCAGTTCCTCGGCCAACTCGGCGTCGGCCAGCGGAGCGTTTTCGCGCTCCACGATCTCCTGTAGCACGTCCTTGACGTTTCGCGACGGCTCGAAGAACGCGCTGAAAGGAATCACCTTACGGTTCGGCAGCTGCACGTATTTATCGGCCACGGCCCGGCTGACGGTTGACTGATGCAGGCCGGTAGCTTCGGCGATCTCGGCGCGTGTCAGCGGGCGAAGATGGCGCACACCGTCGCGCAAAAAGTCCATTTGCCGGGCCACGACCGCCTCTGCAACCGCCAGCAAGGTCTCGCGGCGCTCGCGCAGATGGGCTACAAACGATTGGGCCCGGCTCAGGTGCTCCATGACGTGCTCGCGCTCCTGCTCCGTTGTCGGCAGGGTACCTTTGCGGATGTCGCGCGCCACACGTTGGTAGATGGGGCTAACCTGAAGGAATGTGCGCCGCGAACGGACAATTTCCACCTGATAGGCCCCGGGCTCTTCGGGCTTTTCGCGGATGATCACATCGGGCGCCGTATAGGGCACATCGGTCGTACTCGTCCACGATTCTGGGCTAACCAGGTCCGGCACGGGGAAAGGCCGCAGGTGCTCACGGATGAAATCGCGAGCTTCCAGGATCTCCTTGCTGGAAACGCCCAAAGCACGCGCGATTTCGTGGTATTGGCCCTGCCCCAGGCGCTCGAAATGGTTCAGGATGATAGCCTCGGCCAACGGGTGACTGATCCCTGCTTCGGCTAGTCGCTCCAACTGCAACAACAGGCATTCCTTGACGTTGCGCGCAGCGGCGCCTACCGGCCCGGCCTGCTGCAGCGCCCGGATCGCCCTCTCTACCCGCTCGGTCGAGACATTCAGCGTGAACGCGACGAGCTGAGCGTTGCAGTCGAGAAAGCCTCGATCATCGAGATAACCTACCAGGTAGCGGGCGATGGGTAAATCCTCCTCGGGGATCTGCGTGCCGACCTCTTGTAGCAGCTCCTCGCCGAGGTTGACCTGCCCGGCGATCAGTGTCAGCGGGTCGAACTCTTCGTCGACCTCCTGTTGGCGCGTGCGCTCCTCGCGGTCAAGGATTTCGGCATCGCGCCTCAAGCACTCGTAGCAGACGCCATCGACCAGCGGCGCGCCGCAGACGGCGCAAACCTCCGGCTCGGCCATCTCGAGTGCGGGGTTTCCCTGGATCTCTTCCTGGATGGTCTGTTCCAATTCCCACGCAGGGAGCGTCAGCAGGCGGGCAAAGGTGATGAGCCCCGGCGAGGGGCGCATCTCCATTTCATGATTTTGCTGTTGGCCTGCGGTCTGATCCAGTGACAGTTTCACCTACCTCTCCTTACCCCTGTCCGGCCGCTGAAGACAGGGCAGCTAGGCGTTGTGTCTCAAGCTCATGGAACCTGTGTTCCAGGTCTTCGACCGGGAGACCCAACATGCGGGCAGCCTCCTCGCGGTCTCCACGCGCCTGGTTGATGGCGATATCCAGCGCCAGGCGCTCAACTTCCTGGAGAATGGTCGCCAGCGGCGTGTGAGCGCGCACCCGCTGGGTCAGGTTCAGCAGGGTATCGGCCATAAGTGGCGAATCGAACGCCACGTGCTGCGCCGTGATCAGTTTGCCTTGGGCCAATACGACGCCCCGCTCGATCGAGTTCTCCAACTGGCGCACGTTCCCTGGCCAGGTGTATTCCATGAGCAGCTTGAGCGCTTCCTCCGAGATTTTGGTCGGAGGATACCCTGGCCGGTACCGGTGCCGGTCCAGGAAGTGTGCCGTCAGGAGGGGGACGTCCTCACGGCGCTCGCGCAGGGGCGGCATGGTGATGCGGATCACATTCAGCCGATAGTACAGGTCATCGCGGAAACGGCCTTCTTCCACCTCACGCTCGAGATTCTTGTTGGTGGCCGCAATGACTCTCGTATCGGTGTATAGAGTTTCCGAGCCGCCCACGCGTTGGAATTCGCCCTCCTGCAGTACGCGCAGGAGCTTTTTCTGAGTGTTAGGGCTCATCTCCCCGACTTCATCGAGGAAGATGGTGCCGCCGTTGGCCAGCTCAAAGCGCCCTTTGCGCTGAGAGACAGCCCCTGTGAAAGAGCCCTTTTCGTGGCCGAAGAGCTCGCTCTCCAGCAATGTCTCCGGCAGGGCTGCACAGTTGACTTTGACCAGCGCCTGATCGGCGCGGGCCGAGTTTTCATGAATAACTTCGGCCACCAGCTCCTTGCCGGTGCCCGTTTCGCCACACACCAGCACCGTGGCGTCGCTGCCAGCGACACGACCAATCAGCTTGTAGACCTGCTGCATGGCCGGGCTCGAGCCGACGATGCGTTCCTGGATCAAATGTTCGTTGAGCTTGCTCTGCAGGGTTTTGACCTGCTGCGCCAGGGCATGATGCTCCAACAGCCGCCGGATGGTCAGCCCCAGCTGATTCAAATCGATAGGCTTGGTCAGATAGTCATAAGCGCCCAACTGCATGGAGTGGATGGCTGTCGATGACGTACCATGGGCGGTCATGACAATGACCGGAATCTCCAGGCCCTTGTCGGCCATGGCGCGGAGGATCTCGAGCCCTTGGACGTCTGGCAGTCTGACGTCGAGCAATGCCAGGTTGATGTGCTCCGCTGATTCCCGCAGGACCGATAGGGCGCTCGCCCCATCGGCCGCCACGAGGATCTCATAGCCTTCCTCGGACAGGAAGTCAGTCAGCATTTCACGGATCGGGGGGTCATCGTCAACGATGAGAACCGTATGTCGCTCTGGCATACCCTCTCCCGTTCTTAGCACTGTTTAAGCTGCTTGCCGTTATTATACGCGGTCCTGAGGCAAGTTGCAACAGCAAAATGCTCTGAGGGGCATGCCTTCATTATCAAGGATCAAGCGCGACGCCGGGGCAGCACGAAAACGGCGACGACCAGGGCGAAAAGAACCAGCACCAACAACGAAGAGACAGGCACAACGAGGACGTAGGGCCATAGCGAGACGCCGCACAGCGGCCCGACGTGCCCGAAAGAGCGTGGAGAGCTTGTGTACTGCCACTCCGCACCCCACAAGGGGCCCCAGGCTTCGCGCATGAACAGCGGAAGGAACGACACCGCCAGAAAGACGAGCAACCCGACCGCTGCGGTGCCGATAGCCAGGGCTGCGATGTTGAACCTGCGCATTACTTGCCCACCCTGTCGGCAGCATTTCAGGCTGTGGCCAGTTCTGTCTCGGCCTCTACGTGACTGAGCGCCTTTCCGCAGAGCACAGCATCGATCTCGCTGGCACTGAGCGTTTCTTCCTGTAGCAGCGCCTCGACCAGGCGCCGCAACGACTCCTCCTCTGCCTGCAGAATGGCGCGGGCTACCTGGTGACGGCTGTTCAGGAGCGAGTTCACAGCTTGATCGATCTCGGCGGCCATGGCCTCGCTATAGTCGCGCCCCATGGAAAGCTCGTAACCCAAGAACGGCTGATCTTGCCCCGGGGCGCGGTAGGCAGCCAGCCCCAACTCACTCATCCCCCAACGGGTGACCATGCGCCGGCAAAGCTCGGTGGCTTGCAGGAGGTCGTTCTCGGCCCCAATCGTGACGTCGTGGATATAGAGTTCCTCGGCTGCGCGCCCGGCCAGCATCACGGTCACCCGGGCCAACAGGTACGACCGGGCATAGTTGGTGTGGTCCTCATTGGTCAACTGCTCGGTGGCGCCCAGGGCCCGGCCGCGAGGGATGATGCTGACCTTGCGGATTGGATCGGACTCGGGCAGGCACTTGGCCACCAGGGCATGCCCCGCTTCGTGAAAGGCGACGACCCGCCGCTCGCGCTCCGAGAGGAGCATATTGCGGGCGCCGCCCAGGATGAGCTTATCGAGGGCCTCTTCGAAATCTTCCATAGACACCCGCGCCCGGTTGTGTCGCGCTGCATTCAGGGCAGCCTCATTGCAGAGGTTGGCCAGATCGGCGCCGCTAAAGCCGGTAGTGGTGCGGCTCAGCACGGTAAGGTCCACATCATCGGCCATCGGCAAGCGGCGCGAATGAATGTCGAGAATGCCCTGGCGGCCCAGACGATCGGGCAGGCCGACTGTGACGTGCCGATCAAAGCGGCCGGGGCGCAGCAGGGCCGGATCCAGCACATCGGGGCGGTTGGTCGCGGCGATGATAATGACGTTTTGCCGCTCGTCAAAGCCATCCATCTCGACCAGGAGCTGGTTCAGCGTTTGCTCGCGTTCATCGCTGCCGCCGCCGACCCCCACGCCGCGCTGTCGGCCTACGGCGTCGAGCTCATCAACAAAAATGATCGAGGGCGCGGCGCGTTTGGCGCGGTCGAACAGGTCGCGCACGCGGCTGGCGCCCACGCCGACGAACATCTCGACGAACTCGGAGGCGCTGATATTGAAAAAGGGCACATTGGCTTCGCCGGCTACGGCGCGGGCCAGCAGTGTCTTACCCGTACCGGGCGGGCCGATAAGCAGGATGCCGCGCGGAATGCGCGCCCCCAGCTCGTGATATTTGCGCGGGTTCTTCAAAAAGTCCACCACTTCGGTCAGGTCGCGCTTGGCTTCTTCCTCGCCGGCCACATCGGCAAAGAGCATGCGCCGCTGGCTGCTGGGGGTGTAACGGCGGGCGCGGCTGCGCAGAAAGCCCAGGATATCACCCTGATTCTGGGCGCCCTGTTTGCTCATCCAGTAGAAGAACCCGATCAGCAGGACGAAGGGCAGGCCGCTGGTCAAGGCTGTCACATACCAGGGGGTGCCTGCCGGGACCGCTTTGATAGTGACCTGTTTTTGCCGCAGGAGCGGGATCAGCGTTTGATCGTCGATGGCTTCCGGGATATTGGTCGTAAAGTCCTCATAGCGGGCCGCCGTCGGGCGCGCCTTTCCGCCGGTCCCGCTGCCAGGGGTATCGCTCTCTGGCGCCAGCGTGAGCGCGTCGCCCTGATAGTCGAGGGGCTCACGAAAGAGGCCGCGGATGCGAGTGCCTTTGATCTCGACACTCTTGATATTCCCTGCCTCGACCTGTTCCAGGAACGTGCTATAGGGGATCTCGGCGCCACCCGAAGCTGTCTGCGGCCCGAGAAATGCCCAGAGATTCCAGCCAATCAGGGCCAGCGCCAAAAGAATCCATAGCCATGAGAGGTTGCGAGCATCACCTCCCGTTGGCGGATCAGGCCGATTATCATCATCATCCCGATAACTGCTCATTTACACATTTCCCTCATAGCTGACCTGGCACACTATCGTCTTATAGTAAGCACAAACCGTGCCACCTTTGCCTGGATCAGATCGGGGCGTTGGGGCACAGGCGTAGCCGTGTCACCCGGTCGTGTGGCTGCAGGCGCCAGCGGCAAAGAGGAATCGGCGTTATCGGCGGCGCAGCCTGCGACGGTGAGCAAGCCAAAGAGGATGACCAAGGCCAGCGTCAGCAAGCGGATGTGGATGCGCCGGTTCATGACCATGTCTCCCTTTCCGTGGAGTGGGCTAGCCCTCATGTAAGGGCCGGCTCTACATACCCCGCGCACCGGCTGCCGGCCTCCTTGACCCGCAGCGAGGGCTGGCATGAGTTCCGGGACACTCAACTGGAGGGCTGTTGGCCGAGAGTGACCCCGATCGTCTGCTGCCGGCCGTCGCGCTCGATGGTCAATTGCACCTGGTCGCCGGGTTTGTGTTGGTTGATAATCCGCCCCAGGTCGGACTCGCTGACCAGCGGCTGGCCGTCGGCGCTCACGATGACGTCACCCTGTTGTATGCCAGCCTGTGAAGCTGGAGAGTTGGGGTCTACCGAGTCGACATACATGCCGCGCTGCGCCGAGGTTTTGAGATGGGCGGCCAGGGCTGGGTTGAGCGCAACATAGGTGATGCCCAGGTAGGGGTGCGTGACATGGCCGGCTGCGACCAGCTGGCCAGCGATCGCTCTGGCGGTGTTGATGGAAATGGCAAAGCCAATGCCTTCTGCGGGGGCGTTCTGCCCGCTGGAGGTGGCAACGAGGGTATTAATGCCCACGACCTGCGCTTGCAGATTCACGAGGGGTCCGCCCGAGTTGCCGGGGTTGATGGGTGCATCGGTCTGGATGAGGTCGTAGAGGAAGGATGTGGCGCGTTCTCCGGGCTGGGGAGTGTTGGAAGGCGCGATGGAACGGCCAAGTGCTGAGACGATGCCCTGGGTCACGGTCGGCCCGCCCGAGAGGCCAAGGGCGTTGCCGATGGCCACCACCCAGTCGCCCACGCTCAGTGTGCTGGAATCGCCCAGTCTGGCCACGGGCAGGTCGGGCGCGCTGATCCTGAGCACTGCCAGGTCCGTCTGAGGGTCGGCGCCTACCACGGTAGCGGAAAAGCTGCGGCCATCAGGCAGGCCCACGACCAGCTGATCGGCCCCTTCGATCACGTGGTTGTTGGTCAGGATCAGGCCACTGGGATCATAGATCACGCCAGAGCCGATGCCGTTGATCTGCGGCACCGGCCGGTTGAATTGATCGGTGCCGACCACGGCCTGGTTGGTCACCTGTACTACAGCTGGGCGTACGCGGTTGGCCACTTCGGTAATCGACGAGCCCGCCGGGACGCCAGAGGCCGCTGTGGCTGATGGCGCTGTGGTGGCCTGGTTCGGCAGCGATTGCCCTGACCAGGGGAATGACGTCGCTATGGGATCGAGGGCTAGCGGGCTGCCCGCAGCACAGCCTGCAATGAGGATCAGCGCGGCGATCAGCGTTAGCGTCAGAGATGACTTGAGTATCATAGAATAACCCTCGCCTATCAATCTCCGCCCCTTCTGCCAAAGCAAAGGTCGTGCCAGGGCCGTCTCGAAGGTCGCGCCGTTCCAAAGACGACCATGATGTGAGCCGGCAAGACTTTTCACCTGGGGGTGGTTTTGGCTGACGTGAGCGAGGTTTTCCGCCTGCAACTGGCTGAACGGGCACCGGGGATGGTCGAGGCGCGCGCCGTGGGCCTGGCCTATGCGACGTCGCCGCTGCCCTTTGCGCTTGATGAGCTGGAAGGGCTGCTGGCTGACGGCGAGTTTATGCGCGTGGGCCAGGCTCTCTATGATGTCCTCTTTCCAGAAGGCGAGGTGCGCGATGCCCTGGCGGAGGCCCTGGTGGCGACACGCGCGCGGCGGCAGCCGCTCCTGGTGCAGCTTCACCTTGACGATTCCTCCCCTATCCTGGCACGCTACCCCTGGGAGCTGATCTACGATGGGCAGACTTTCCCGGTGGCCGACGGTGTGCTGGCCCTGGCACGCTACATTGACGACGCTCAGGGGCTGGTTTCGACGACAGTGGACGCCCCCTTGCGCGTGCTCCTGGCGGTCCCCCGGCCGGTGGACCTGGCGGAAGCGGGCGAAGACGCCGGCAGCCCTGCTCTGGCGGCCCTCGACGCCCTGCGTCGGCAGGGGATGGTGCAGGTCGATCTGTTGACCCCACCGACTTTTGCCGCCCTGCGCCAGACGCTAAGCCGTGGAGATCACCAGGTATTCCATTTCGAAGGCGCCAGCGGTTGGGGCCAGCAAGGGAGTGGGACGGAAGCGGGCTACCTGGTCTTTGAGGACGAATATGGCGCTGCCCAGCCCGTGGATGGGCCTACACTGCGCAATGCACTCTTCCTATCCCCTGTGCGCCTTGTTGTGCTGACGCCGCCCGATACCGGCCCGCGCTGCAATCCGGCGCCTTTGGGTGGCCTGGCGCCGGCCCTCATCCGCAGTGGGGTGCCTGCCGTCGTGGCCATGCAATACGGCCTGCCTGCCGAGCAGAGTGAGCACTTTGTGGCCCAGTTCTACAGCAGTGTGGCTGCCCTGGCGCCGCTGGGTACGGCGGTCGCCCATGCGCGGGGGCAATTGTTGCCGCCTGAGAGCACCCGCTTTGCGCCGGCCCTCTACCTGCAGGACAAGGAGGGGCAGGGGCTCCTCTTCCAGAGAGCGGGTGAGCCGGCAGGAGGGCCCCACAGAGCGCAACCTCTGGGCCACGTGCCTGCAGCCCCCGGGCGCTTTTCTGCGGGCTACCGGCCGGAACCTGTCTTTGTGGACCGGGCGCAGCTGGTGCAAGAGGCCTTGCGCGCCCTGGCCGGGCCAGGGCAGCGGGTTTGCCTGTGGGGCCTGGGAGGGGTGGGCAAGACGGCGGTGGCGCGCGAGGTGGCGCGACGGAGCGCCTGGCGTTTCCCGGCTGGCGTGATCTGGCTCTCGCTGCAGGGTGGGCGGTCGCTCGCGGCCCTGCTGCCCGAGATTGCCGCGTTCTACGAAGCCAAGCTTTCGCCCCGGCTCGAGGAAGCGGCCCCGCAGGCTGTAGCTCTGCTGGCGGAGCAGGTGGCTGCCCGGGGAGGCGAAGCCTTGCTTGTGCTGGATAATCTTGAGGATGCCGCAGCCGACCCGGACCTGGCAGCTTTCCTGGATGCGCTGCCTGCCGGGGCTTCCCAGCAAGCTGCCGGCAGCTCATTGGGGCTCCCGGCCGCCGGCGTGCGCGTGTTGGCGACTTCACGTTGCGAGCCAGATGGCGGTTCCTGGCAGACGTTGGAATTGCGCGCCATGGATGCGCGTGATATTGAGCGCATCCTCCGCCGCAAGGTGGCCCTACAGCGCATTATCGTGCCTGCGGCAGATGAGCCACTCCTGGGAGAGATCAGCGCCCTGCTCGACGGTTACCCCCTGGGCGTAGACCTGGTTGTTTCACTGGCCCGCACTTGCCCCTGGGCACATATCCGCGACCAGCTGCGCGCCGAGCCCCCGCCGCCGCTACAGGCTATCCTCAAGACGACCGTGCATGAAGGGCTGGGGGAGGGCGACCGGCGCTTGGCGGCGCGAATGAGCGTGCTGCGCGGGCGCTTTGACGAAACCGCTATCACGCGGCTGGGGGGTGTGCAACGCTGGCTGCCCCACGTGCAGCGGCTGCGCGAGCTGGCGCTCCTCTCCTTTGACGGCGCCACCTATGGCTTTGATGTGCCGGTGCGCGAGTACCTTTATGCGCAGCTTTCGCCCGATGAGGCGCGAGCCTGTCACGAGCGGGCCTACCGTTACTTTGCTGCTCGCAAGGACCTGGATGGAAAGGTCGAGGCCTACCAACATGCTCTGGCCGCTGGCCGCCATGAGGCGGCGCGCGACCTGCTGCGCGACAAGCTGATGGCCCCCCTCCTTGACGCCGGGCGCTACCGGCAACTCCTTTCCCTGTTGGGGGCCGCGCTCAGCATTCCCGAGGCCTTTGACGAGCGCTTTTTGTTGCAGCGGGCCAGGGTGCAGCGCATCCTGGGCCAATTCCCCGAGGCCCTGAGCACGCTGGAGGAGCTGCTGACGCAGCCCGCGCTTGAGCCGCCGACACGCGCCCTGGCTCTGCACGAGCAGGGGAGGCTCTGTTACGAGCTGGATGATGAGGCTCATGGCGGCTATGAGCGCGCTCTCGAGCTTTATGGCGAGGCCATCGCGCTCTGTGAAGAGCTGGCCGCCGGGCAGCCCGACCGCAGCCGGCGGCGCTGGCTCGACGCCGAAATGGCGGCGCTCTACCAGGATGTCGCCCTCGTCTATCAGTATGCCCTGGCGCACCCGCAAGACATGGCCTTTGCCCACCAGCTCTACCGCACGAGCGCCGGCCTGTGGCAGCGCCTGCGTGACCCGGTGAGCCGGGCGATCAGCGAGACGCAGCGGGCTGAAATCCTGCGCCAGGGCTCGACGGACGAAAAGAACGAGGCCAAGCGTATTTACCGTGCGGTGATGCAGACCTTTCGGCGCAAGGGGCTGGAGCGCCATTACAGCGAGGCGTTGCTGCAATTGGGCAAGCTGTACTATCGGGAGCGCTCGCTGAAGCACGCCCTCAATCGCTTTCAGGAGTATGAGGAGATCCAGCGCCGCCTGGGGCTGGGGCGTGAGGAGGCGATGGCCTGGAAGCAGCAGGCGGCGGTCTATCAGGAGGCCGGCTACCGGGGGCGCAGCCTGAAACAGGCCGTGGATCTCTATACGCGCGCCCTGGAGCGCCTCGAGGCCTGCCATGATCGCTGGAGCCGGCGAGCGGTCATCTCGGGCCTGCTGCGGCGCGGCGAGGCCTACCTGGAACTGCGCCAACCTGCCCTGGCCCAGGCAGATTTCCGGCAGGCCATGGACCGCTCATTCGCGCTGGGCGCATGGAGCGGCCGGTTTGACATCGAGCGGCTCTCGGCAAGTGACCGCAGGCGCCTGGTGTGGGCTCAATGTGCTCTGGCTCACATCAACGGTGAAGGAGAGGAAGCTGAGGGAATCTGCGATAACCTCCCGGTGAGCGCCGCCGCCTATCGCAGCCTGGGGTTCGATGCGCCTGGCGTCTCCATCCAGGAGATTGACTGCAGCGCGCTGGGGCCATTGCCCAAGTGGGTCGTGCATCACGACTCGCAAATAAGTAAGGCGTAATCAGTAAGGTTGCCATTGCGATGTGCTCGATGCTTCGGGGAGGCTTTGCCATGACGAGTATGATGAATAGCTCATTCCTGCCGAAATGGCGACATTACTTATTACGCTTTGCTTATTACGCTTCACGCCGATGGAGATCGTAGCGCATGTTGGTCGATGCGCACTGTCACATCGATAATTACCCGCAGCCAGCGCTAACGCTGGAAACGGGGGAGCGAGCCGGAGTGGCGACGTTGGGCGTGACGACCTCGCTCAACTCGTATGTGCGCACGCGCATCCTCTGCCGGCGTTACAAGGGCGTGCAGGTAGCACTGGGCCTGCACCCGCGCCGGCTGGGCAGCGCTTACCATCAATGGGCAGAGTGGAAGCAGGTGTTGCAGGATGTGCGTCTCGTGGGAGAGGCCGGGCTCGACTTTCAGGAGGCCGGAGAGGAGCAGCGTGCAGCGCAACGGCAGACGCTGGAGGCGATTGCTGCCTCGTGCGCCCAGGGGCAGCGTGCCTTGCTTTTGCACGCCGCCTATGCTGAGGCCGAAGCCTGGGAGATCGTGATGGCCCAACGGGTGCAGTGGGTCGTCTGGCACGGCTACCGGCCGGAGGCGCCGCGGGCTATCCTGTTTCGGGCCCTGGCGGCCGGGCATTTCCTCTCCATCGGGCCGGAGGCCCTGCAGCAGGGAGAGCTGGCGGGGCGGCTGCGGGCGATCCCGCGGGAGCAGATACTCACTGAGACTAACGGTCCGTGGGGCAGCCTGGGCACGAGCGACCGCGCGCAGGCGCTGCGCAAGGTGGTGGCCGCGCTGGTCGAGGCCTGGCGCTGCTCCTCTCTGGATGCCGAGGCGCAGGTGGAGAGCAACTATCGACGACTATTGGCAGGAATTGGGCTACCAACAGATTTCTGACACGGACTATACGGATTGCATGATAGAGCCCTTTGCGCACCTGGCTTCCCTGTACACTGAGGGCAATCGCGTGGAGGTCGAGACGCGCGTGCTATCCTCGCCCTATGGCGCGCCCCATCAGCGGGTGCCGGCACCCTACAGCGAGGGGCAGTTGCAGGCGCTGCTCAAGCTCATTGAGCGCCCCGCCCTTACATCTGCCCAATTGCGGGCCGAGTGGCCGGCGTTGCAAGAGCTGGGGTGGGTGCAGGGGGAGCAGCTCGCATTGTCGCGCGCCCGCGCCCTGGAGCAGATCGGGCAGCGGCTTTATGAGACGCTCTTCCCCCGCGGCCGGGTGCGCACGGCGCTGAACGTCAGCTTGAGCCAGGCCCGGAAGGCTCGCCAGCCTTTGCCTTTTCAGCTTCAGTTCGATCGGGAAGCGGGCTACCTGGCGCGGCTGCCCTGGGAGCTGCTGCGCGACGAGCAGGGGTACCTGGTGCGCAATGGGCGCCTTGCCCTGGCGCGCTACATTGCCTTCAAGTCTCCCCTGACGGCGCTTTTGGTGCGCGGCCCGCTGCGAGTGTTGGTGGTGATCTCTCGGCCGCGTGGGCTGGCGGCGCTGGATCGGGATGGCGAGCTGGCGGCGCTGCGCGAGAGCCTGGGCAGCCTTTCAGCGCAGGAGGGGTTGCGCGTGGACGTCCTGGAGCGCGCAACCTGGCGCGGCCTGGTGGAAGCCCTCAGCAGTGGGACCTATCACATCATTCACTTTGACGGCCACGGCGATTTTGGCCGGCGCTGCCCCCAGTGCCGGCGCCTGGCTCCGTTGGATGAGCTCACCTGCACAGGGCGAGGGGAGCGTGGCGCACTCTGCGGCCAGCCGTTGGCTGGGGTGCCTGCGCAGGGGTACCTGGCCTTTGAGCGGCAGGATGGGGAGGTCGACTGGCGAAGCGCCGAGAACCTGGCCGCTGCCCTTTTCCGCAACCCAGAGACGCGCCTGGCCGTGCTCAGCGCCTGCCGTTCGGCCATGGTAGGTGGGGGGGCCGTCTTTGCAGGCACGGCGCCGGCCCTGATCGGCATGGGCGTGCCCGCCGTGGCTGCCATGCAGTTCGAGGTGCCCCTCTACGCCACGGTGGCCTTTACTGAGGTCTTTTATGGCGCTGTGGCCCAGCGCCGGCCCCTGATCGATGCCATGGCCGAGGCGCGCACTGCCCTCGACGATGATTGCTGGTATCGCCCTACCCTCTACCTGCGCGGCCACGGCGACCCGCGCGGCGTGCTGTTTGGTTCGGAAAGCTAGACCGCCGCGGAGACTCCCTTTGTCATCCGTTGCTCCCTGTTGATGATATACGCCCCTGATGCTTGCCTCTCGGATGACTTTGTGTCTGGGCACCTTGGTGGTATAGTCCCCCCTATCCTTTTGTGGAAGAGAGGCCTGGAATGGACATCATCCATCTTGACGGGGTAACGGGCGTGCCGGCGCAGCCGGGGTTGGTACGGCGTGTGCTGGCCCACAGCGGGGAGTTGATGCTGGTGCACAACACCCTTCAGGCGGGTACCTTCCTGCCCTGGCACCACCATCCGCACCAGCAGATCGTCTATGTGCAGAGCGGAGAAATGCAACTCCATTGTGAGGGTCAGGAGCGCCTCATGCGCGCCGGCGATAGCTGCGTTATCCCCAGCGATGTGCCCCACGCGGTGACGGCGCTCACCGATACTATTGCGCTAGACACTTTCACCCCCGCGCGCGCGGACTTTATCCAATAACGAGAAATGGAAAGCCGGGATCAGAAGATGGGCGCCCATCTTCTGATCCCGGCTTTCCACCTGATCCTTAACACTAAAGCCGTACTTACCCATCGGGGCGCGGATCCCATCCGGGCATCGCGCTTCGCGCGCGACCGGAGTGGAGCCATTCGGGGGGATTTGGCGGGTTGCCTGCAGCCGGGCCGCCCGCGGGCGGCCCGGCTGCAGGCA
>Ga0078972_1006770_pt1 | contig 26586 bp, 29 predicted proteins | sample YelNatPaOPGAMG01_FD_67568 | JGI IMG/M metagenome (GOLD analysis project Ga0078972, IMG submission 67568) | Hot spring thermophilic microbial communities from Obsidian Pool, Yellowstone National Park, USA - OP-RAMG-01 (SPADES assembly) (version 2) | ecosystem: Environmental > Aquatic > Thermal...
CTCCTTCCAGTGGGAGCCTGATACATTTAATCCTTCCCTTGCCTGTCCCACACCTGTATGGTGTGAGTTTTAAACCCGAGTATTCTTCCAGCCTCTCTCGGACTGTAGCTGCGTTCCATATACTTACAATATCAAAACATACATTATAATATATTTTCAATTAACTGTTTATTACCCTTTATTTAATCATTTTCTCATCGGATTTAGGGAAAACAATGTTGCGTAAAGCGGATGCTCTCTTTGAAGAGCCCATTGATCCCATAATTGAGGCTCTTACACAAAACCGGCCCCAGTTATTTATTTTAAAAACGATATCTATAAAAAGCCGCAAATGCGGCATTTTCAGTGATTGGGGCTGTAGGCTAGCTTGGTCTAGACTGCCAGGCTTGGGCCCTGGTGACCCCGGTTCAAATCCGGGCAGCCCCACCTATCGAACTGAGATGCAGAAAGTTTACAAAATTTTTATAAAAAGTTTAACTTCTTTAAACAGAAATAGTTTTAAGTTTTGATATTCGTCCTTCTCTATCTTTTCCGAGCTTCTCCAAGATCCTCTTTACGTCTGGCAAGAAGCTGAGCTTGTTTGACGCGTCAATGTAGAACTGGGCAGATTTTTCTTCTAGATTGATTGCCTTGTTTAAGCAGTGCCTGAGATCGTTTGACGCCTGAAGATCAACGACGTATTTGTCAGAGTCAAAGCCCGTAATTGTCTCTAGTATCATCTCTGCAACGTTCATCCTCCTGGTCCTCTCTATGAGCTGCTGATTCTTCTTTGAGGCCTCAATAAAAGAAGAGAGGAGGTCCTTTAGGTCTCCCTGGGCGTTTTCTGAGAGTTTCTTATAGAAATTTATAGACTCAGACTCAATTTCGAAGGCAAATTTCAGAATCGCGCCAAAAGTCCCAAGCTCCACTCTAGAACCACCTTGTAATGACGACTTTCTTCTGAGTGAAGAACTCTATGCAGTCCATGCCTTGTGCATGCAGGTCCCCAAAGAACGAGTCCTTCCACCCGGAGAACGGGAAGAATGCTACCGGAGCAGCGATTCCTAGGTTAATGCCGACATTTCCAGCCTCAACTCTGTATATGAACTCCCTAGCCCACTTTCCGTTTTTAGTGAATATCGAGGATGCGTTGCCGTAAGGCAACCTATTAATGAGTTCAATTGCCTCATCCAGCGTGTTTGCTCTCATTATTCCCATCACTGGACCGAAGATCTCTTCCTTAGCAATTGTCATCTCAGGGGTGACTTCATCAAAAATTGTTGGTCCAATAAAGTACCCGTTTGGATACTTCGGTACCTTGATGTTCCTGCCATCGAGTAACAACTTTGCGCCCTCTTCAACGCCCCTATTAATGTAGTACAGAACTTTTTCGTACTGCTCTTTGAATGACAACGGACCCATTTGGACGCCTTCATCTAGCCCGTATCCGACTTTTATCTTGGACGCGGCTTCTACCAATGCCTTCTTCAGCGGCTCGTAGATCTCCCCTACCGCAACAAATATCGATCCTGCAAGGCACCTCTGACCGGTGCAGCCGCAGGCGGATGTTATCAAAGCCGGAATTGTTCCCTTTAGGTCGGCGTCAGGCATTATGACGAGGTAATTCTTTGCCCCTCCTTGGCACTGGGCTCTTTTTCCTGTCTCTGCAGCCTTCTTGTAAACATGGAGCGCCACGGGCGTTGATCCAACAAATGAAACGGCCTTAACGTCTCTATTCTCCAATAAGGCATTCGAGACGTCCCTACTGCCATTGACGAGGTTTATCACACCAGGCGGAAAACCAACTTCATCGATTAACTCCATTATTCTTTTCATGGTTAGAGGTACTTGGCTTGAGGGTTTGACCACTACAGTGTTTCCACAGGCCACCGCGTAAGGCAGGAACCACAAGGGAACCATTGCTGGAAAGTTGTACGGTGCGAGAATGCAACATACCCCAAGCGGTTGCCTCACACAAATCTCATCTATGCCCGGTGCCACATCCTCGGAGTTGTAGCCCATCATGAGTGAGGGTATACCAGCTGCAACCTCGACATTTTCTATTGCGCGTCTTACTTCTCCTCTTGCCTCATCAAGGACTTTTCCATGCTCTTTTACAACAATCTCGGAGATCTCCTCAAAATGGGCTTCAAGTACGTTCCTCAACTCAAAAAGGTATCTAGCCCTTGTTAGTGGAGGGGTGGATCTCCATTCCCAAAATGCCTCCTTGGCAGCCTTCACCGCCTCGTCCACATCCTCCTTTGTAGAAAGTGGCACCCTGGCAAGAACCTCTAAAGTCGCTGGATTAACCACGTCGAGTGTTTTGGTGCCCCTTGACTCGACCCACTCGCCGTTAATATAGTTCTTCAGCACCTCTACCATTTTAACCACCAAATATATGGATTGTGAGCCTCGGTAACTTTACTTTTTGAATAGGTTTTAGTATTTAAAGTTTTGTCACAATATATATACATTATAATGACAAAAACCACTTAATAATTTTTGATGAACGAATGAGGCAAAAAATTAAGAAGCTTTGAATAAAATATCTAATGGAGGTTCGGGTTTGAAAGCAAAAAAATATGGCCGAGAGGTAGCAGTACTGCTTGAGGAGGACGAGGAAGTAATATCTTCATTGGTAGAGGCTTGTTCGTCCGAGGGCATAACCAGTGGGACCATCCTATCCTGTGTGGGGGCCCTAAAAAGTGCCCGACTTATTCTCCGGAAGGGTTTGGAAAAAACGATAACTCAGCATTTAGAGGTAGTTGGAAACGGCAATATCTCCCAGTACAGTGGTAAGCCTTTTGTGCATCTTCATTTGGCAGCAGGGAGCGAAGCTGGCAGTTGGGTTGGGCATTTAATCGAGGGTGTTGTTGATGTCTTCTGCGAGGTGATAATTATGGAGAGTGATATTTCCATGGTTCGAGAGTATGACGAGGCGCTAGTGGAGAGAGGTGTTACTGTACCGTATAAACTAAAATTGGGGGAGAAAAATTGAGCGTCCTTTCGGATGGAGACATAATGAACTACATCGAAAAAGGGCTGCTCAAGATTGAGCCTTTCGCTTTTGATTCTATTTCTCCCTCTGGCTACGACCTCAGGTCTGCAATTTCAGTGGAAATCAGACCAAAATCCGCAGTCCTGATCCACACGGTAGAGATCGTTGAATTGTCCCCTTACATATGCGGGCAGATATTCATCAGATCCTCATTTGCGAGGGAGGGTGTTTTTGGGAGTTTTGCATTTGTCGATCCAGGGTTCAAGGGGCAATTGACGCTTTCCATCTCTAACTTTGGGGATGGAACTATTAGGATAAATGCGGGCGAGAAAGTGGCTCAGATAGTTTTCATGAAACTTCTCAACCCCTCTGTTCACCCTTATGAGGGCAGATACCAAAACAGCAGTGGCGTGGTCAAAAGCAAGAGAGTTTTTTAATCAAATATATAAAAATTAAAATAGCCCCTTGAGGGAAAAGTGATATAAGTGATAGAGAAAGAGATGTTGCCGATTGAGTTCTGAGAGCAGATATGATTCAATAAAGTTGCAGATAAGATCTGTAGAGTTCTTGAGACTTGCCAAGGAGGTATACAGCTACCAAGAACTCATGAAGCTCACTGGAATACCAATAACTGTGTTGAATAGATATGTTAAGGGGCACATTCTTCCCAGCCCTGAGAGGGCAGCATCCATTTTATCAAAGCTAGAGAAGGGTTATGACGTCGCCCGACACATTAAAGAGAAACTGGGCTTTGACAAGGGAGGTTTTCTGGATAATACAAAGATAGTAGGAGACACATTATTACTGAGGTTCATAGCAAATCATGTAGTACAGATGCTCGCAGGGAGGAGAGTTAGCAAAGTCCTCACAGTAGCAGTGGACGGGATCCCATTGGCAGTCCACATAGCGGACGCCTTTGGTGTGCCATTCATGTACGCTAAAAAAGACAAGGAGATTGGGGTCACGAGTTTCATAGAGGAAACCTACACAGTCTCGAGGGCAGGCATACAAGTTTCCCTATATCTGCCCAAGGGCAGTATAGAGAAGAGGGACAGCGTACTGATTACTGATGATGTTGTGAGGTCGGGCGAGCAACTAAAGGCACTTGTGAATATGGTCAAAAAAAGTGGCGCCGAAATCGCAGGGATATTCGTGCTGATTGCCGTAGGTGAAAGGTGGAAGAAAGAAGTGGACGAGTCTTCTGAATATGCAATTCACTCTCTAGTCACTTTACCTGAGCAAGAGTGAAAGGTCGTAGGGCGGATGAGCCACTCCTTTATCGGTGATAATCGCACTCACCAGCTCTCCTGGCGTCATGTCAAATGCAGGGTTTAAGGCTTTTGTACCCTCAGGGGCAATTCTAACGTTATTGATGTATAAGACTTCATTTGGATCCCTTTCCTCGATTATAACGCGGTCGGGGGTTATGTTTAGATCGATTGTTGAAACGGGGGCAGCCACATAAAATGGAAGTCCATGTGCCTTAGCCAAGATGGCAAGCCCATATGTGCCAATCTTATTGAAGACGCACCCATCCCTAGTGATCCTATCCGCCCCAACTATCACCTTGTCTATTAGGCGTCTTTGCATCAAGTGTGCCGCCATATTATCTGTTATTAACTTAAACGGGATCCCTTCGGTCTTTAGCTCAAAAGCCGTAAGTCTGGCGCCTTGGAGCAGGGGCCTAGTCTCTGACGCGTACACGAAAATCTCCTTCCCTGATTCGTGTGCAGCTCTTATCACACCAAGCGCGGTCCCATACTCAACACATGCTAGACCCCCAGCATTGCAGTGTGTTAGGATCCGATCACCATTCGAGATCAATTCTGCTCCAAATTTACCTATGGCTCTGCATGCCGCCACGTCCTCCTCTGATATCTTGATAGCTTCGTCGACAACCTTCTTGACAATTTGGGAGGGAGAATCGGCGCTGCTCCAAACCGATTTCATGCGCTCTAATGCCCAAAACAAGTTTCTTGCAGTAGGCCTTGTTCTCTGTAGGCGCCGCAATGCTTTATCAAGCTCTTTTTTTATCTCCTCAAGAGACCCGTTGGCTGCCTTCTTTGCTGCCAGGGCAACCCCCATAGCTGCTGCAACACCTATTGCAGGAGCCCCCCTAATTTCCATCCTTTCTATTGCGATTGCGATCCTTTCATAGTCCTCGCATTTTATTAGGACCAGTTGGTGAGGTAGTTTAGTCTGGTCGATTATGTATACGCCGTCCTCTCTCCACTCAATAGTTTTCATGATTCACACCCCAACACCTTTGCCATAGCATCCACAAGCGAGTTCACGCCTCTATCCACGGGGCGGGTCAACCTTTTCCCAAACTCAAGAGATTTGGGCTGAACACCTATAAGCATAATCCTGACACCCGGGATTCCTTCCCTCAAGATGCGGAAGAGAATTCGTAAGGATTGCCTGTGGGTAGAGATCGACCCTGCACACATCTCGTCTTCATTTATTACCGCATATGTCCCTGGATCTTTACCCATCTCCACAGCGTCGAAGAAGATAATGTGTGTTGGTTTTAATTTCTTCATTTCGCCCGTGAAGTTCTCAGGGACTGTACCGCAGTCCATAAGGATCGCATTTTTTACTTTTTTACTTTTGAGTCTTGATATGACTGCTAGTCCCGCAGCGTCGTCACCTCTTAGCCTGTTGCCGATGCCCACTAACAAGAGCTTCTCTGCACCATTCAGAAATGCTAATAAGAGGTTTTCAAATGTCATATAGTTAACACATTTTTTAATATGATTTAAAGGTGTTCATATTGTCTACCCCTCCAAAATTGACGCTAGTTCAGGACAAAGCCATTATATCAGGATCAGAAGCGGAAGCTATCCATCAACAGGGTTTTTTTGGAGAACTGGAAGGAGGGCGTTTGACTTTATTGGATGTTGAGGCGCTTTTTCTTGTGGAGAGGGAGAAGGTCGTGGTATCGGACTCATCTGGGAAGGTTATGAGTTTTCCTGAGCTGGTTGAGTATTTTTCTAAGAAGGATCCTGATTTTTGGCTACGTTACCTGCTTTACTCTGACTTGCGTCGCAGAGGGTACATAGTTAAGCCGGGTTATGGACCCAAGTTAGAGTTTAGAGTTTATAGGCGTGGAGCCGTTGTTGGAAAGGAGCCGGCCAAATATTTGGTTTATGGCTTGGTTGAGGGTAAAACGATCAGTTTAACAGAGTTGAAAGCGATTTCCAACACCGCAAAGTTGTCTAAGAAAGATTTAGTGTTAGCGGTGATAGACCGGCAGGGAGAGATAACATACTATGATGCCACAGAGATTACTTTCTGATGTGATTGGAGGCAACCACAACTCAGTTGCTTGCTCAGATGAGGCTGGAGGCACAGTTAACAGCAGAGAGGCAAACATAGCAAATACCATCAATGCAAGGAAGATCAAAAACTCTGATAAAATTAAATCGTATTTTAAGCTGATTAGACCAGTAAATGCTTTGATGATGGGGCTAGCAGTAGTTGTGGGCGAAGTTGCGATTTTGGGGGGCGTGCCAAATGCGATCAAGATCATTTGTGGATTTTTGGTTTCTTTCTTTTTGACTTCGGCTGCGATGGTAGTAAACGATATAGTAGACATTGATATAGACCGAATAAATACACCAGACCGCCCAATACCCTCAGGCAGCGTGTCTATAAAATCTGCAAAGTTGTACGCTGCAATATTGGCAATTGCAGGCATACTGTCCGCTTTCCCTCTCTCAGCATATGGTGTCCCTTTGGCAGTAATAACTTTCTTGATATCGTTAGCGTATAACCTGAGGGGAAAGAGGGCAGGTTTGCTGGGGAATGTGATGGTAGCCTACTGTGTGGCGGTCCCGTTTCTCTTTGGTGGGTTAGCTGTTGCAGAGACTATAGACATCAAAATCTTAGTTTTCTTCTTACTGGCGTTCCTTGCTACGACGGGAAGGGAGGTTGTCAAAGGGATTGCAGACATGGAGGGAGACCGAATAAAGGGCATCGCCACTTTGGCATTATCTCGCGGACCAAAGAAGGCAGCCCTTGCTGCAGCTGCACTTTATCTTGGCGCGGTAGCTTTGACACCTATACCTGCGATATTTGGAATATTGGGATTCTGGTACTCCATATTGGTGGCATTTGTTGATATTGGTTTTGTCTATTCATCAACAATAATTCTGAGAAGGCAAGACAAGAAAACTGCTCTTAGAGTTAAGAGAGATACAATGATCTGGATGCTCCTTGCGCTGTTAGCCTTCTTATTTGGTGGGCTATCTTCCTAGAATTTTTGTTACTTCTTCAAGGGTTACCGAGAATTCCTTCTTGTTTGCCATCTCTCTGAGTTTGAATATGCCTGTCCTCAATTCCTCCGGTCCAACTATTAGTACATAAGGGATCTTTTTCACGTCGGCATATTCCAATTGTCGTCCAAGCTTTCGCCCCATCAGGTCAGTCTCTGCAACTATCCCAAGTTTAAGGAGGCGTTCACGTAGCCTTATAGCCTCCGGCAAAAGATCCGGACTGGTGTTAGCTATGAACATAGCCGTTTTTGATGGGCTGATGACACTTCTGATTCGCTCATTTAGAACCTCATACAGTCGCTCAATGCCGAGCGAGATGCCCGTTGCGGGAGTTGGACCTCCGCCAAACTTCTCTATGAGAGAGTCGTAGCGACCTCCGCCGGCAACGCTTCCGATTTGCGCTTCCTTTACTTTAATCTCAAATACTGGACCGGTGTAGTAATCGAGCCCCCTGACTAGGCTGAAATCCACTACTAACAAGTTTTCTAGTCCGTAAGGTTCAGAGAGTTCAATCATGCGCCGGAGTTCCTGTATTCCTTCCTTGATTGATTTGGATGATCCAAATCTTTGCTCTGCATATTCTAACGCTTCTGACCCTTGATAATGAGTAAATTCTAATATCTTTTCTATCAATTCAGTCTTCAGCCCGATCTTTTCGAGCTCCTTCGAAACATTATCCTCGCCTATCTTCTCTATTTTATCGAGGGTGCGGAATACATTAATTGAGACTTCTGGAGATATGGATAAAGTGTCCATCATGCCTTCGAGGATCTTTCGGTTGTTAACCCTAACTTCAAACTCTTCAAGCCCAAGGGATTTCAAGGCGTCTACCGCTGTAGATATGCACTCCATGTCTGCCTCCATCCTAGCAGAGCCGACTATATCGATGTCAGCCTGAAGAAACTCCCTTAACCTGCCGCTTTGGGGCTCTTCGTAGCGCCAAACCTTGGATATGCAGTATCTCTTGAAAGGCTTCACTAAGTTTGGATTGCTAGCCACGACCCTAGCTAAGGGTACAGTGAGGTCAAAACGAAGACCTATCCACCTTCCGCCCTTGTCTTGGAATTTGTATATCTGGCGCTCAACCTCCTCGCCACCCTTAGCTGAGAGTACCTCCCACAGCTCAATTGCAGGCGTGTCCATTTCCTCAAAACCATGCAACTCAAAAGCTTCCCTGATCTTCCTTAGCATGTGCTGTCTTACTCTCATCTCATCAGGGAGAAAGTCCTTTGTGCCACGAGGTCTGCCAAACTTCATCTTAAAGTACCTCAAGCCAATTTTTAACTAATCTATTAATATGGTTTTGGACCGTTCTGTATGTTAAGTGCCCCTCTCATCAAAAAACTTCTGCCGATAGTGTTAAAAGGCAGTCCCTAATCCCCTTTAATGGGGCCCGTAGCTCAGTACGGTAGAGCAGCGGGCTTTTAAATAAAAATGAAGAGACCCGTTGGTCTCGGGTTCAAATCCCGACGGGCCCGCCATTCATTTCGTAAAAGTGTTGTTTGAGTGGGCCGCATCGTTTGACATTTCTCATGGTACTTTCATTTGAAGGCAATCATATTTAGTTGGGGAAATAGAAGGTTTAGAAAATTACTGGCGACGGATGACTTTTTCCTTCCCATTGAGGTTTATTAAGAGACCTACATCACCTTCTCTGAGATCGCTTGAAATTCTTTCAGAAGGTAACTCTAGGAACCTCTTTTCTTCCAAGTCAAGAATTGTAACCGAGTCCCCACTTCTGGCACCAATGCCCACCCTTTTAATGTCAGCCTTGTCTATTTTTGCAACATCAGCCATAGCTTTTTGCGGAAGAGACCTTCTTTTGTGATCTTCAACATCTTCGAGAATCAATTTGCCACGGTGGTGACCTAATACCTTGAATATTCTTTCTTTAAAAGAGACAAGATCGCCCGGTTCTAATGCTGGTAATTTGACGGAGATTGTTGTTCGGTAATGCTTTTTACCTGACATTCTATCTGTTCCCATCATCTTTGCGGTCTCTTTTAGATCGGCGCCCGTGATTTCTGATAGTTTTTTGGCGAATAGTCGGGCCTTACTACTTGTGAGAAATTTTATGTCTATACCTCCGTCTTTTTCCTGAATTTCTGTTATGTCGGACCTGTCTTTGAGAACGTTTCTGTAAAATTTACCGATGCTTGATTCGACGGTTTTTCTGCTCTCCCCACTGAGTTGCCCCTCTTCTCCTCTGATTTGCACTAAAGCCTCATACTTCCCGCTTGCGACGCTCTGGCAAAAATCACATGTAATGTATTCCACTGTTGCCTCCCTTTTCAGAGAACTCAAGGCTCCTTCTGAGGCCAAGGTTATGTCCAAAACAACTTTTTTAGGTAATCCGCTTTGGTTCCATTCTGTCGCGCCGCCCTCTATCTTCAAGATCTTTGTATCTTTGGGAATCGTTATGTTCCTTTCTAATTCGTTGATAGCACCTTCAAGTGCAACCGAATTAGGATCATTTTTCCTTATCCTAACCCACTTTTTCCCCTGCAGATAGGATAGGCAGGATCTGCAAAGTTTGACAATTAAATTGTTCGGGATGTGGCTGACCCTTTCGTCCCAAAAACAAGTCTCGCAGAGATTTTTAATTAAGGTTTTTCCCTTTGCGCCACATTTCGGGCAGAACCTTTCCATGCTCGCCCCTCATAACATCATTACAAATTGCGCGTGTGGGATTCCCCCTATGGTGATAATCGCCTCTTTGTGTACTAAACCAGCCTCAATCCCACACTTCACGGCAACCTCTCCCACAAAATTGGCTATGGTTGCTGACTTGATCAGGTCGATGGCAGCTTCCTTGGACATCTTCTCTCCGCCGAAAAATTCCCTAGACACATCCAATATGAGGGCCCCATCTTGTATCCTTTTACCCAAGATCTCGCAGTCGCAAATAGCCATTATTACCTCGCCGTTTTTCGCCTTCCAAACCTTTACGAACACATTTTCCTCTTCCATTGCAACCATCTCACACGAGAGTCTTTGCCGGGTTTTTGGCACCACACACCTCACAAAGTATAAATGTCAAGCGACCTTCTTTTACGAGTTTTGTGTCCGGCTTGTTGCAGGAGGCACATAAAACGTAAGATTTGACGTATCTTTGGATGAGTTCGTCTAACTGTGGCTTAGCGAATTTGCCGTGCAGAGTTGCTCTTGTCTCTTCTATTGTTCCTGAAGTGGCAAGCTCCCTCACTATGAATTTCAGCAGATGATTCGGATCTCTATTAAGCTTCCCAGCGATCTCCTTGAAGTTGTATATTATGGTCTTAGATCCAATTATATTGCTGTCTGCTTGTGGCAATTCGTACTTTGAAGATTTTATCGCCTTCTCAGGGATCTTTGAAAACCCTCTCTCTAACAATGCCTCGTAGTCCAACTTGATCCCACAATATGAGAAAATGGAAACACCTTAATAAAGCTTGAAGAAAAAAATTAAGCCACCGAGTCATTTAATTATACTAATTTCGGGGTAATCAATATGGCTCCGATCGTAATCACCTCTGCCCTACCCTACAGCAACGACAGACTTCATTTAGGTCACCTTAGGTCAACCTACCTCCCGGCAGACATCTACGCAAGGTTTCTCAGAAGGGTCGGCGAGGATGTGATATATGTTTGTGCCACAGATGAACATGGCACTCCTATTGCGCTGAGGGCTGAGAAAGAGAGGGTTAAGCCGAAAGATATTGCCGACAGATACCACCCACTCATAAGAGATGACTTGACTAGGATGGGTTGTAGCTTTGATGTTTTCTCAAGGACTACCGAAGGCATACATTATGAGACAACAAAGCAGTTTTTCCTAGAACTATTTAAAAAGGGTTACATTTACGAACAGGAGATCGAACAGCTAAGGTGTCCTAAATGTAGTAAATTTTTGCCGGACAGATATGTGGAGGGGACATGCCCATTTTGTGGGTTTGAGGGAGCAAGAGGAGACTCATGCGATTCCTGCGGGAGGTACCTGCGCCCGACTGATTTGAAAAATCCAAAGTGTGCGATATGTGGGGCAGTTCCGGAGTCTGCAAGTACTAAACATTGGTTCTTCAAGCTCACAGCGTTTGAGGAGAAGTTGAAGGAGTGGCTGGAGGGCAATGAGGGCATCCCTCAGAATGTGAGGAATTACGCACTGAATTGGGTGAAGGAGGGCTTAAAGGATTGGTGTATCACGAGGGACATGGGTTGGGGCGTGCCCGTTCCTGTCGAGGGCGCAGAAGGGAAGGTGATATACGTATGGTTTGATGCCCCAATAGGGTACATATCAGCAACCCGGGACCTCTTCATAAGGAAGAAAGACCCTGAAGGCTGGCGACGCTATTGGCAGGGCGAGGGGAAGATAGTCCACTTCATAGGCAAAGATATAATATATCACCACGCGATTTTTTGGCCAGCCATGCTTATGGGCGTAGAGGGGTTCCACCCACCTGATTGTGTTGTGGCAGGGGAGTATCTGACATTAGAGAATAAGAAGATGTCAAAGAGCAGAGGCTGGTTCATTGGGATTGACGAATATCTGAAGAATTTCGATCCTGACCCAATGCGGTACTATCTGACCTCTGTTGCCCCTCTCGAGAGGGATGCCGATTTTTCAACTGACGAGTTCATAAAGAAGTATAATGACGAGCTGGCAGACGTTTTAGGAAACTTCATACACAGGACCCTGACTTTCTTGGAAAGGTTCTTTGAATCTAAGGTGCCTGAGGCCGATTTATCCGATGAAGATAGAAGTTTGATGTCGAAAATCAAGGAGACCCAAGAATGCGTCGCAGAATTGCTCAACAAGTTCCACATGAGAGACGCCCTAATGTCTATAATGGCTCTAGCCCATGAAGGCAACAAGTACCTTAATAATGCTGCTCCATGGAACACGATAAAGACCGAGCCCAAGAGGGCTGCGGCAACGCTTTATGTTTCAGTGCAGGTAGTCAAGGCTATTGGGAGCATGCTCTCCCCCTTCTTGCCATTTACAGCTGAGAAGATATGGAGTATGTTGAACCTTGGCACTTCGGTTCATATGGAGCGCTGGGATGCGGCATCTCAGCCCTTACCTGTTGGTCATACCATCGGCAAGCCATACCCACTTTTCAAAAAGATTAAACAGGAAGACGTTAGGAAAGTGAAGGAAAATCTCATACCATTCAAAGATGTTGGACCAAGAATAAAAATAGAAGAATTTGCCAAGGTAAAGATAGCAATAGGCGAGATTTTGAGGGCTGAACCGGTAAAAGGATCAAAGGACCTTATGTTTCTGGAGGTGGATCTGGGGGAATATGGGACGCGCCCATGCGTCGCAGGAATAGCGAAGTACTACGCACCGCAGGACCTCATCAGGAAGAAGGCTGCTTTTTTAATAAACGTGGAGCCCATTACGTTATTCGGGATAAAGTCAGAGGTTATGTTACTAGCTGCAGACGGGGGTGACAAGATATCACTACTTACCCCAGACAAAGTAGTCCCCCCAGGATCCGGAGTGAGGTAGGTCAAGGGATTTTAGGTGAAGCTTAAGATAGACTTTCACGTTCATACAAATGCCTCCAAAGATGGAGTGTCATCTATCAAGGAAATTGTTGCAGTAGCTAAGAGGAGAGGACTGGATGGTTTCGCTATCACCGATCATGATGTCGTCTTTAGCACGGAGAAGGCAGAGAAAATTTCTAAGGAGAGCGGAATGGTAGTTCTGCCTGGAGTGGAAGTCTCTACAAAAGCAGGGCATTTGATACTGATAGATCCTGAAAAAGCCGTGGAAAAAGGCCTTACAATATACGAGGTCGTGGATCTTGTTAAGAGCTGGAAGTCTCCAGTGATAATTCCTCACCCAGCTGATCCTCTTAGCCATGGTCTGGGAGAAGAAGTTGTCAAGTCCATCCGGCACTTAAATCCAGCCATAGAAGTCTTTAACGCGTCAACCCTCTTCATTTATAATAACCGGGCGAAGAGAATTGCTAAGGAATTGGGGTTGTATGAAGTCGGAGGGAGCGACGCCCACGTTGCCTCAGCCGTGGGTTGCGCATATACAATTGTTGAGGTTGAAGAGAGAAAAGGAGATGACGTTATAGAGAGCCTTCGGGGGGGCAAGACACAAGCCTTCGGCAAAAGAATGCCAATTTTCTCATTATTAGAGCAGTCTGTGAGGCGGTTCCTTTAACCATTAGTGCTCAGTTATTCACATTTAGGCATGGAGGGTATTAGGAGCAGGCTTAAGAAGGAGTGGGCATTCAATTTTCTTTGAAAGTGAGATGCGGGTTTATATCAAGACCTTTGGATGTGCTTCCAACAAAGCAGAGAGTGGGCTGATCAGGAAGGTGCTCATTAAAGATGGATTTGAGTTTGCCCCTTCGGCAGAGGAGGCAGACGCCATTGTAGTGAATACATGCACTGTGAGAAAAGAGACTGACCTCAGGGTTATGAAGTTTCTATCCAAAATTAAGGATAAAAAAGTGGTGGTTACTGGTTGCATGGCGGCGGCTCAGCCTGCTCTTATTTCAAAGTACTACCCGACGGTCTCAATAGTGGGTCCAGACTGCCCAGCCATGATATCAAGTGCGTTGAGAGGGGATGGCAGGTCTGTCTTCCTGATGAAAGATAGTTTAATGATGGAGCCTGTTCCTTTTAGGCATGGAGTGAAGAGCACAGTTGTAGTTTCAAGGGGGTGTCTGGGAGAATGTTCTTATTGTATAGTGCGGGTAGCGAAAGGGAGGCTGAGAAGCATAAGCCCTGATGTGATAGGGAAGAACGTTATTAAGGCGGTCAGATCTGGGGCGCGGGAGATTAGACTTACCGCCCAAGACATTGGAGTATATGGTATGGACATTGGCAGCAATCTTCCCTCACTACTTTATTCTCTGGTGAGGGTTGATGGTTATTTTAGATTGAGGGTGGGTATGTTTAAGCCATCCTCAGTAATAGGATTTCTTTCGAGACTCGCAGAAGTTTACAAATCCGAAAAGATTTACAAGTTCATACATGTCCCAGTTCAGAGCGGCAGCAACACCGTTTTGGAGAGGATGAGGAGGGGATATGGTGTGAGTACTTTCAAGGAGGTCGTAGGAGAATTTAGAAAGTGTTTCCCAAATATCACCGTATTTACCGACGTAATTGTTGGCTTTCCTGGGGAGGATGATTTTGAGTTCGATGAAACCTGTGAGCTATTAGAGGAGATTAAACCAGATAAGACTCATGTGGCTAGATATTCTCCCAGACCGCACACCCCGGCAGCGTCTATGCCACAGGTACCAGAGCCCATTAAGAAGAGAAGGAGCGAAGTTTTACATCGTATCGTCCGCGAGATCCAGATGCAAAAAAATGAGAGGTGGATTGGAAAGACTGCCGAGGCGACTGTTGTGGATCTTTACGTAAGGGGAGGGGTGATCGCGAGGACAGACGAGTATAAGACGGTCGCAATTCCAGGTGGCAACCGCTCCCTGCTTGGGCAGAGGGTTGAGTTGCTGGTGGAAGGAGCAACGCCTTTTTACCTGGTAGGCAGGATCAACCGCCGCTAACCGGCGGGAGTATGGAGATTTCCTTCGAATGAATTGGCTCCGTAAATTTATCTCTGGGGATCTCCTCGGAATCTTTTAAGATCCTATAACGGTCGTTAAATTCACCGTGCTTTAGGAGGTATTTTTCCAGTCCAGGAGCTTTCGAAATAAGGTCTTTGATGATCTCGTATGGGGTGGGAGGGTGATCAAACACCAAAGTGAGGGCGGGCCTTCCGACGGCTTCTTTTAGGTTTGCGAATAGTCTTACTCTGATCTCAAACATCCTACACTATTCCTCGTTAACCGATTTGTTTATCTCGTCTTCCATGATATGGCCCTTACAGGTCACTTTGACTTTTTTTACGCCCTCAACTTTTAGTGCAGCTTTTTTTATCTCTGAGGCAAGATAAAAGGCAATGGGGCACATTGGACTCGAAGGAACAAACTCTATATTGACTTGCCCATCACTCTCCTCGACTTTGTTTATGAGCTGCATGTCAACCATACTCATCCCAGTTTCGGGATCCATAACGCCTTTTAATGCCTCCAGCACTCTACTTTCAATTTCTTTGTTCATAACTATTTCCTCGAATTTTATTTTGCAATGAGTTATAAAAACATAAGTGTTTGCAGATTTTGTGAACTGCCCCTCGCTATCGCAAGGGGCTTCCCGCCGATAATGTTAAAGCTCATGTAGCTACGAAAAATTCAGAAAATTCTTTTTTGGGGAGTTTTCGCTTTTATTTTCCGGATGTGCGAGATTTCTTTAGCATCCTATAGCTGAGGCACATCGTTTTTGGGTGGTTTGCAAATACCTCATCGAGTCTACCGATAGAAGTGTTCTTTGGTGCCTCCTTGAGTTGTGACGGGTTAGAGTAGGCAATGTCAGAGATCTCTTTTAAAGCCGAAATGTAAAGGTCTATGTTTTCTTTAGTCTCTGTGTCAGTGAATTCAAACATTAGAGCCTCTTTCACTATTAGAGGGAAGTAAATGGTGGGAGGGTGAAGCCCCCTATCCAATAGAGCCTTTGCCACATCGAGGGCTGTGACTCCAGTTTCCTTTGTCAAGTTCTCGGCACTGACAACTACTTCGTGTTTCCGATAGGCGTCTCCAAAGGGCAGGCTGAAACCACGGATGGTTGAGACTTTTTTGGCGAAGTAGTTTGTGTTTAAAACAGCAATTTTGCAGGAGAGTCTTAAGCCTTTGATTCCCATGGTAAGGAGGTATGCGTAAGCTTTTACCAGCACTGGAAAGCTACCATACCATCCTCTAACCTTCCCAATACTTTTTGGCCTATCCCATTCCAGTTCGTAATCTTTGCCGGTAAATTTCACTAGCGGGACGGGCAGATATTCCTCGAGATGCTCTTTCACACCAACAGGCCCGGATCCTGGTCCACCACCACCATGGGGAGTTGAGAAGGTCTTATGTAAATTGAGATGAACTATATCAAACCCAAGATCGCCGGGTCTTGCAACGCCCAATATTCCTTGAAGATTTGCGCCGTCATAATACATAAGAGCCCCAGCATCATGAATGATCTCTGCGATCTCCAGGGCGTTTTTCTCGAAGATGCCCAAAGTATTGGGGTTTGTCATCATCAGGCCCGCAGTTCTGTTGCTCACCGCCTCTTTTAGGATCTCTAAGTCGAGGAGTCCATCTCTTCCTGTTGGGATTTCCACGACCTTAAACCCTGCCATGGCGGCGCTGGCAGGATTTGTACCATGAGCCGAATCCGGGACTATGATCTCGTCCCTTTCCTGATTGTTATCTTTGTGATACTTCCTTATGATTAGGCACCCTGTAAACTCACCATTAGCCCCAGCCGCGGGTTGCAATGTAAATCTCTTCATGCCTGTTAATGAGGAGAGGGCCACGTCAAGCTTATACATGATCTCCAGAGTGCCCATCATCTCTTGTAGGGGGTGTACGAGTTGGACCTCGTCAAGCCATGCAAGTTCTTCATTTAGGCGTGGATTGTACTTCATGGTACAAGAGCCTAGGGGGTATGGGCCTAGATCAACCCCCCAGTTCATTTGTGATAGTCTAGTAAAGTGCCTGACGACCTCTACTTCGGAGACTTCTGGTAGGTTTAGGTCGCTTCTAAGCAGCTCCGTCGGGATCTCATCGACATCGAGTTCGCATTCTTCAATGTTAGAACCTATCCTTCCATTCTGCCCCATCTCGAATATCAGTGGTTCATAGAAGCGAGCTTGTCTAAACACCCTTAACCCTCCTCCTTGGTCGCTAGAATTTTCACGAAGAGATCTATGTCCTCTTTGGTGTGTAGCTCGGTAACCGCGAATAGAGAAACACCAGCCATTCCAAATTCCTTCTCCAAATCCCTTCCGCCCATGATTCCATTTTGGATTAAAGCTCTGTTGACTCGCTCTAAGTCTCCAACATTTACTGCAAAATCTCTGAAGTGCAGACAATTAAACAGGGGAAAGGTTCCAAACTCTCTCAATCTATCTAGTGCATACCGAGTATTATGCATGATTTTTTTTGCCACCCTGGCAATTCCTTCACGGCCCATGGTTGCAATGTAAATAGCCGCTGATATGGCAAGGAGAGCTTCGTTTGTGCAAATGTTTGATGTTGCTTTCTCTCTTCGAATGTGTTGCTCTCTAGTCGACAAAGCCAGAACGTAGCCCCTTCTCCCTTCGTCTTTACTCCTGGTGAGACCGACTATCCTGCCTGGTAGCTGCCGAATAAGCCTGGGATCATCTCGGCATGCCATCAACCCTAGGGTATTACAAAGCCAGAACGTAGCCCCTTCTCCCTTCGTCTTTACTCCTGGTGAGACCGACTATCCTGCCTGGTAGCTGCCGAATAAGCCTGGGATCATCTCGGCATGCCATCAACCCTAGGGTATTTCCCCCGGCACCAGGGGGGATTCCCAAAGGCTGCCCATCTCCTACAGCAATATCTGCCCCATACTCTCCTGGGGGTCTGAATAAACCTAAAGACAAAGGATCAGCGCCCACTATTGCCAGGGCCCCTGCATCGTGTGCGACCTCGACAAAGGCTTTGACGTTTGCATTGATTGTACCAAAAAAAGTTGGCGTTTCAATGTATATTCCAGAGGTCTCATTATCTACAGCAGTTTTCAAGTGTTCAAGGTCAGGGCATCCATCATCCTTCGATAATGGAACTTCTACTAATTTGATGCCCATGGGATGGGTGTAATTGAATATCACATTTTTTCTGTCGTTTGGAAGATAGGCGGGGATCAAAAACTTACGCCTACCTGTAACTCTTGTGGACAATAAAGCAGCCTCTCCTATAGCCGTGGGAAGGTCGTAAAGGGAGGCGTTTGCCACATCCATTTTGTATAGTTCACATATCATGCTTTGAAATTCAAAAAGTGCTTGCAGGACTCCTTGGCTTATTTCAGGTTGATAAGGGGTGTAAGAGGTTAGGAACTCTCCTCTGCTGATCAGGTACTTTATTATGCTTGGGATATAATGATACCAGGGTCCGCCCCCTGTGAATGACTTTGCATACACTTTATTCTTTGAAAGGATCCTCTTAACTTCATTAAGAACTGATGGTTCATCAAGAGGGTTTGTTGGTATCCCATAGAGCTCAAAGCTTTGATTTGGCAAGTCTTTAAAGAAATCATCGGCGCTTTCTACACCAACATCCTTCAACATCTCTTTCATAACTGAAGAGGCGTTTGGTAGATATGGGTGACTTTGCACCAAAAAATGTGCCCCCGCCAAATAATTTATGATTTTGGAATAAATAAGTTCCCTATTAAAGGAGTACAACGTCAATATTTATAATCGGAGAAAACTATTCTTAATTAGAAGATAAAGGTTGAAGACTTCCTAATGTGCAGTGAGTATGTTTTAAGTGACCCCCAAAGTTCTCTCTCCATTTGTTTTAATCGAGAAAGAGGGGTTAAGAAGAGGAAAATTTCATTGAGTGGTAGCCCGGAGGAGATTCGAACTCCTGTCGGCGGGGCCAAAGCCCGCCATGCTTGGCCGCTACACCACCGGGCTATGTTTATCCACCCTTGGGAATTTTTTAAAGCTTTCCATTCCCCCTTAAAAGGCGAGCTTATCCCGGTGGTTCGCTAATTTTCCCTGAACACCTACGGTACTTATTCATCGAAAGAGAGCGAGGCACTTTGGTTTGAACACCTAGTTTTATAAATGAGGACTTTGAAAAGGGATTGTCATAAAAGGTGACGTTGATGTCTTTGGGCTTCCATTACGAAAGTTTCATACATGCTGACCCTTTCATTGAAGGGATTATAGGCGTAATTTTGTTTTTATACATATTTGCAATCGTATTTGGTACAAAATACACTTACAAGATCTTTAGGGCGCATAACCTGCCGCACAATGTCGCCGCGTACTATAATCGAAAGATAATTCACATATTTGGGGGAGGTGTTGCGACGCTTTTATTCCCAATTTTTTTTACTGGGGTCACCATACCCCTAATTCTTGTTTCGATAATAGCATTTGCGGTATATCTTCCTCACAAAATGGGCAGACTTCTTAGCTGGTTCCAAGTTGAGGAGAACATGTACGAGGTCAACTTCGCAATTGCATGGGGGACAGCGATTGGAATATCTTGGGTATTCTTCGGCGACCCTATATACGGGGTCATACCAGCCGCATTCATATCATTTGGTGACGCGATTACAGGAATTGTTAGAAACGCAGTATTTAAAAAGCGTACTAAACATTGGCTGGGCAATCTGGCAATGATAATGGTTTGTGCACCCATTGGGTATTATTATGCGGGCATAGCCGGCTTGGTTGCAGCATTTGTCTCGTCGGCGGTAGAGCACTTTGAGTTTAATCCAATCGATGACAATGTTCTGATAACACTCTCTGCCCTCGTCGTTCTGGCAATTTTTAGGGGTTTATGATCAAAGGGCGCCAATGGTTCTTCAAAGTTGACGCCCCCATTATAAATACGAATACTCTATCTAATACTTCATTAGACCTTGGTACACAGACATAACGAATTGCCCCTCCATGGTTATGGGAATTTCTGCAACAGGGTTTACCGGTTACCACCCAGTTATCTGCATCCTTCGTTCTTGGGAGCGTGTTGCGGCTTGCTCTGGGGGACAAATCCTAAGCCCTATCCAAACTTTTAGATCTGAACCGCGTCCGAAAAAATAAGGGCACGATTGAATATAACAGGGATTATTATAGCGGAGCGCCAAATATCCCTATTGATGGTCGAGTGAATATGAAGGTTCTCGAGAAAGACTTGGAGCGCAGAACTTTTGAGGTTGAGGTGGAGGACAAAGAGGATCTCTGGCACCTTTACAATATAATAGATATCGGGGATACTGTATGCGGGCAGACTTTCAGGGAGGTGAGGGTTTCAAGGGCAGACGGGAGCGAGGAGCGAGTAGGGAGGAGGAAAATTTACATATGTATTGAGGTTGAAGATCTTTATCTCCAGAGTTTTACAGAGAGTTTGAGGATAAGAGGAAAAGTGGTTTCTGGACCAGAGGATGTTCATGTTCAGGGACAATACCACACTTTCTCCGTGAAGGAAAGAGACAAGATAAAGATCTCGAAGAAGGAGTGGCTGTCTTTCCACGAGGAACGGCTGAAGGTTGCACAAAAAAAAGAGCGCCCCAAGGTCATTTTAGTAACAATTGACGACCAGGAGGCAGACATATTTCTCGTTAGAGAGTACTCCATGGAATATCTTTTTGATATTCAGTCCCACATTTCGGGCAAGTATCTGGAGACGGGCGGGCGCTCGGCTGAAAAATTGAGGTACCTCTCTAAGGTCGCGGAAGAGGTAGGGCGGCTTGCCGAAAAGGAAAAGGCTTTCGTTATTGTAGGGGGACCCGGTTTCACAAAGAGCGAATTGGTCCTATTAATTAAGGATAAGTTCAAACAAATCAATGTCATGGAGGAAAGCGCATCGTCGATAGGACCGTCTGGGGCTAGAGAGATCTTAAGACGGGGGGCACTTAACAAGATTCTGCAGAGTTCCACGCTGATCCGTGATTCTGAGCTTGTAGACGAGTTGTTCTTCCGTTTGTCGAACAAGCCTTCCCTAGTGACATACGGAATTGAAGAAGTCAAGAATGCAGTTGAGCGCGGAGCCGTGGACTCTCTATTGGTATCGGGGCGTCTTTTGAAGAATGTGAGTCCTGAGGAGAGGAGCAAGATAGAGGAATTGTGTAAAAAAACAGAAGATTATGGGGGCAAGGTCTACTTCATAGGAGCAGAGCATGAGAAGGGGCTTCAGTTCTTTAACCTTGGGGGGATAGCCGCGCTCCTCAGGTTTTCAGTATCTTAGGGGAGTTTTTGCGATCCTCTCCCTAGTCCCGGTAGGATACTCCTTCACATAGAACACGCGAGAATTTGGGGAAAATTTAAGAGCGCCTTCCAAGAACTTTCGGTGGATGATTAATGCCCGCCCGTCGTCGGAAACCCTAGACATATGTGGCGAGATGCCAAGTTCAAGTATCAACAAGCGCCTTAGTTCGTTTGGAGAGATTCTTTCCGGGATAACTAGTAAACTTCCGACAAGCCCATCATCTGTGACTTCTTCGTAGGGGCGGATCACATTTTTCAGCCTCCTAATAAGCCTCATTCTTAATTGAAGGTTATCCTTTGCACTTGAAGAACAGTAGTGTATTGGCAGTTCAATTCCCTCTGACTCGGCCCATTGAATCACTCTGCGGGCAGTCTCTTCGCTGCCCTTTACGGCGGCAGGACCTTCCAGATCGAATCCCCTCTCCTTTAATTGGTAAGAATTTTGGGGGGTGAACTCAAGTTGGTTGATGTTCAAAAAGTCTGCGCCTACACTTTGTAGATACAAAACCAAATCTCTAAGCTGGGGCTCTTCCCCAGGGATAGCGGGGACCTCTGCGCCTGCACATAGCCCCAAGATTTTAGCGTCCCTGATTTTGTCTCTATTGGAGAATGTGGTGTGGAATCTTATCTCGTCTAGCCCCGCCTCCTTAAGTCTCATGAGGGCATCTTTACTAGCATACATGCCGTTGGTGTATAAATGGATGTGGTGCTCTTCCCCGAAAAAATCCTTGAGGATGCGTATGTATCTCAGAGTCCTATTCAATCGGATTAGCGGGTCGCCCCCTGTCATCCCTGTGCCTTCAGCGTCTATAGCCCTGCCCTCAAGGAGTATGTCAAGGTCTTTTTCCACCAAGATCTCATCCGCATAAACAACGTCTCTCCCTTTTCGATTCTCGCCCAATGGGCAGTAGTAGCACCATCGGTCGCAAAGACCAGTGACAAATAAGACTAGCTTGGCACCCTTCAGGCAGAGCTCGCATCCCTTGGGGATTCGGTCGGTCATAAGATGATTTTTGGATAAATAGCTAATAAGTCTGCTTTTCAAAGGAGGATTTCAGCAACGAAGGCCATTATCAGAGCGCCAACCATTAACCTCCTCCCAGTGTATTTTGAGAAGCCAGAAGCCCATAGCACAAATCCCGCAAGACCTATGGTAAAGTATGTGATCTTTATGACCCTCTTCAGGAACTCGTTCAAAGTGAGTGAAAACCATTCCAGGTTGGTCTCAAAAAACTGCATCCAGCTGTTTATTGTATTTTGAAACTTCTCTTGCACGCCCTCCGCACTAACCGGGCATACAAATATGCATAAGAAGAAGAATGCTAGAACTGCTAATGTAATTGGATGGGCTCTCAAGCGACTCTCCACAATAGGGCTCAATATATAAATCTCATACCACGTTGTGATAGAAGCCTCCTAAGGCTGGGATCCTTTGAAGCCCGCTCTCTCAGCTTTTCCTCAAAGTTTTCATCGTCACGAAGCTCCGTTTTGAAATATATTCCAGTTCTACCGATCTCATCCCTCCTCGTCAGAACCCTTATGCGTTCGTTAATTAGTTCCAAACTTACTCCAAGTATCTTTGAGACCTCCACGCTGTTATAGATGATTGAATACTCATAGTGACCGTATTCAGTTGGAAATATTAGCATCAATCTCTTATCAACGCCCGGAACCCTTCTCCCCTCTTCTAAGTCTCGTAGCCCAACCTCGCCTCCAAATCTGTAGAACTCTCGCTCTCTCTGCCTTAAAGGTAGAAGTGGAAATGTGACTTTGACGTTCTCATCTAGATATATTATAGCTTTGACTACATGGTTTGGTGTTGCTTGAGTGAGTTCTCTTTTTAGTATCTGGAAGCCGGAATCTTGTAATAGGCCCTCCACTAGGTAGGAAGGGAGGACTTCTGGGACAAATACATCTACATCACTTTTTTCGTTTACGTCTCCACGGGCAATGCTCCCGTGGACTATCCCCTCGACCCCCCTTGCTTTAAGCGCCTTGAGTATGTTAATAGAAACCTCCCTCAGTTTTTTGAGCAGTAGCCAACGATCTCTGGTATAAACAACCTCTCTTATCTCGTAAATGGGAGAGACTTTCTTTGCCAACCGCCCCTCACGTCCTTTCGGTACTCTTCCTGACCCAATCCAAGTACTCCTTTAAACCCCCATCTAAGGCAAACCAAATTATTTCCGGAACCGAATAGGTGTGAAGTTCCTTAGTTCTCTTTACTAAGAGGTCTAGTCGGTCCTTTGTTGTCTTGACGATTAGGAGGTGTTCCGGAGCGGCTTCTGTCTTCCCCTGCCAATAAAATATCGATTCAACCCCACCTATAATATTGACGCATGCTGCAAGACCTTCATTCACAAGATCATGCGCAATTCTGTGAGCCTCCTCTTTGCTTCCGACAGTTATAAAAACCACAGCATACATCCCATGTACCACCAGATAATATACCTGCCGAAAATATAATTATGGTTTGAGGCGGAAAAAATGGACCAATGGGTGGTCTTCCTCGCAATCGTATTAGCATTCTGGTCCATTCTGCTCATGGCAAAGCATTTTTTGCCAAAGAGTGCCGAAGTTCGCCCCTTTTATTTGATATGGAGGACCACGAAGTTTAACTCGCTCATCGAGAGGGCAGGGGCGAAGCTAAGACCTTTTTGGAAGGTTATTTGGACTATTGGAATTGCAGTGTCCATAGGCGGTTCAATTTACATAACATACATACTCGCCAGAAACCTTTTCTTCTTGTTCTTCAAGACTGAAGAGGCCTCTCCCGTTTCGTTACTAATTCCTGGCATAACGCTGAGCCCAACGTTTAATACATTATTTTTCTTCAGTCTATCAATAGTGATAATTCTAGTCTCACACGAGTTTTCCCACGGTGTTGCGGCGAGGGCGGAGGGGATAAAGGTGAAGAGCACAGGTCTATTACTCCTTGCTATAATACCTGGGGCATTTGTCGAGCCCGATGAGGAAGACCTCAAAAAGGCTAAGAAGTCCTCCCAAGCGCGGGTCTACGCCGCAGGCTCAACGGCAAATATAATAATCGCCCTAATTGCGCTTGCATTGCTCACAAATGGAACACTGGTAATATCGCCATTATATAACACTACGCCATCTGGAGTTCAGATAACAGAGGTTGTGCCAAACTCCCCAGCCGAAGGTGTGTTTAGAGCTTGGGACGTGTTAATTGACATAAACGGTTCACAGGTGAAAAACGCCAGCGATTTGGAGCAAGTATTAAAGGGGATACCACCAAACTCCTCGGTGCCAATCACTATAATAAGAGGCGGGGAGACTTTTGCTGTTAAATTCAAACTCGGACAGTCGCCCACATCTAATTCTTCTTACATCGGGGTTTACACTTATCCTTACTATCAACCTAAATACGGTTTTGTCCCATCATTCCTCCCATTTTATATCCTAGGTGCGCTTTCGTGGATATACATTCTATCGTTGAATGTTGGTTTGATAAATATGATGCCCGTGACGGCGTTGGATGGAGATAAACTCGCAGAGATCATGATAAACTTTGTCTTCAAAAAGAAGAACCTTTCTGAAAAAATGGGGCAAGTGTTGAGGTGGTCCTGCCTCTTAATGCTGGTTTTAAATATATCTATGAGTTTCATGGTATTCCCATCCTTCAAGTTTGGATAGGGGCGCTGAAAGTTGGCAGTCATGCAATGTAATTGTGGAAGAGAGGCTTTTTATTGGAGGAGGCACTCTGGAGAGGTTCTATGCAAAAAGTGTTTCATGAAGAGTGTGGAGAGAACCGTCCTAAGAACTATAAAAAGAGAGGTCCTATTTGAGCCTAAAGACAGAATAATGGTTGCTTTATCGGGAGGTAAAGACAGTTTAGCTCTTCTGAGTATTCTGTCTAAGATTGAAAGAAGGTATGAAACGGAGATTTTTGCTGTGACAATAGATGAAGGAGTAAGGGGTTACAGGGAGGAGGGCCTTAACATAGCTAAAAGAGTCGCAGGAGAACTAGGTATAGAGCACCATGTTGTCAGTTTTAAAGAGGCATACGGTAATTCATTGGAAGAGATCTATAATTTGGCCAGCTCTAAAGGCATCAAGCTTCTTGGATGCACATTCTGTGGAGTTTTGAGGAGGAGGCTGATTAACGAGGCAGCGATAAAGTTTGGTGCAACAAAGGTAGCTACTGGACACAATCTTGACGATGAAGCGCAGACGGTATTCATAAATCTCATGCGCGGCGATGTGGCCAGGATGATTAGACTTGGCACAAAGCCTTTGAAAGTTAGAGAAGGTTTCGTTCCAAGGGTAAAGCCATTGAGGTATGTACCTGAAAAGGAGATTGCGATTTACGTGTATTTGAAGGGCTATCCGCTCTATGAGAGGGAGTGCCCGTACGTTAGGGCGTCTTTGAGGGACGAAGTCAGGGACATACTAAATAGGATAGAACAGAGGCACCCTGGAACAAAATTCTCTATGGTAAGGTCGGTTGATAAGCTCAGTAGTTTGCTGAGAGGTGAGGTTGGAGAGATCAAGTATTGTAAAAGATGTGGCTCGCCCTCAGGAAGGGAAGTTTGCAGGATGTGTGAACTTCTATCGATGCTGGGGCTCGGCTCATAGAAATAACTAGAGGCGAGTTTCCTACCGTTTTAACCAACTGTTGAGACTCTCCCTGGCTAAATTCGGAAGTTTCTTCCCTCTGAGGTATTCATTGGTTGATCCTCTATTGCACTTGGATCATACATCAAGCCATTTGCATCAGGATGGCGAGCGTTATTTGAGCTCGTGCCCGCTAAAGCCGTTTCCATTGAGCAGCCTATATTAAGGGTGCTGATGCGCCCCTGCTGACCTGAAAACTACAGCTTAGGGATTTAAAGCGGTGTCTTTGGCGATTTGTATATTAGGGAACTTGTTCGAGGACTTGCAGTTGATCATTTCCTCCAATCTTATCACGCATTCCTCAGCCGTCAGATTTCACCTTTTTGTGAAGGCTGGCGTAGTCCTCAGTGAACTTCCATAGGGCGGGGTAGTGTAACTGCTGCATAAAACAATATTTTTTATATATTATAGCAAAATGTATATTGGTTGGGATGAGGGAAGAAAAACTCTACTCAACAGGGAAGAGCGCGAGAATGCTCGGCATCCATTTCCTCACGCTGAAGAAGTGGATTTATGCTGGCAAGGTCAAAGCGATCAAAACACTGGGGGGACAGTACCGCATCCCGGAGAGCGAGATAAGACGGTTGCTCGGGCAGCCTGCACCAAAAAACAAAGCTGTAATCTACGCGAGGGTTTCCTCGGCGGATCAGAAGGAGGACTTGAAACGCCAGAAGCAGATGCTTCAAGAATACGCAGAAGAACACGGGTACGAAATCGTCGCAACTTTCGAGGATGTGGCAAGCGGGTTGAAGGACGATCGGAGGGGGCTGAAAAAAAATGTTTGAGGCGCTCCGAGCTGGTCAAGCAGATGTGATCGTTGTCGCTTGGAAGGATCGCCTCACGCGGTTTGGATTCAGGTATTTGGAAGACCACGCCGGGGATCTGGGGGCGAG
>Ga0078972_1006771_pt1 | contig 26583 bp, 28 predicted proteins | sample YelNatPaOPGAMG01_FD_67568 | JGI IMG/M metagenome (GOLD analysis project Ga0078972, IMG submission 67568) | Hot spring thermophilic microbial communities from Obsidian Pool, Yellowstone National Park, USA - OP-RAMG-01 (SPADES assembly) (version 2) | ecosystem: Environmental > Aquatic > Thermal...
TCCTTCCTCGTCAGGATCCCGAGGGCAGTCTTTTCGTGAGTCGCACGGCAACAGCTCCATCCGCAGAGCGTAGGGGTAGTGGGATAGCTTCCGCTGCCGCCGTTTCCCAAAGTCGCATCTTTGAGAGCGTCAGCAGTCTGCAGATAAGCGGCAAAGCGTACGCGTTGGCTGAAGCGCCCCTCTTTGGGGATCTAGGCGTATCGGCTGGTGGACACTTGGATGAGCGCGAACCTGCAGGTCTGCTGACCCGTGAGGATGTTTCCCGTGGTTGGCTCTGTTTGACGCAAGCCTCACTGGTCCTGCTGTGTCCAGTACGACCCTTAGATACGCTACGTACGCTGCTGGGGGCGAGTCCACAAGATGCGGAGGTTTTGGATTTTTTCCGACGCTACGGTGCAGCACAAGCCTGTTCCTGGTGCCTGGAGCTGGCGCTGCAGGCAGAGCAACGCCCCAGCGGCGCCATCGGTCTCGTCGACAAAGCGTTTCGAGCATGCCTCGCATTCGGAGGCGAACCGCAGCTGCTCGCTAGCACCGCAGCGCTTCCGGCAGACAGCGCACTGAGTCAGGTCGAGGAAGCGCGACAGCGCGATGCTCCGGCAGCAGGTGCTGTGAACACCACGATGCGAGCGGACAGGTCGATGTCGTCGTGGCAGACAACTGCCGACGGTTTCTCCGTGGGCTCCGTGAGTCTGCCGGAGGCACCTCTGCGGTACTCGGGACGTCACGATGGAGTGGTGCTGCTGCTAGCGCGAATCCTTCAGCCGGTTTGGTCGGAGCCCGTCACGACTGGTGATAAGCTCGCGCGCTTGCGCTTCTCGTTCGTGGTACTCTTGTCGACGCATGCTGAGCTTCGCGCCTTCGAGCGCGTCTTGTACCGCCTATTTGGAGCCGAGCTCGAACAAGCGGCACGCCGGGAGCGTCCCTCGTACGGTGACACTCAAGAACGGATCGGTGACACTTCGACAACAAGAACAACAACGAGGATATCGCTTGCACCGGGCATGCTACCGCCAACAAGTGGGGCACGGTCAACAGCGCCCGACACCCTTGGCAGCGCCTGGAGCGCCAGCGCCTGGCACCCGGACCTGATCGCTGGCAAAGCCACCCTGAGGCATTCGAACAGCGCACTCCATCAAGCTCGGCGTCTTGAATTGGAATCTATTGCCTCCTTGCTTGGATTGGCGGAGAGGAGCGCACAGGCTTTGGAACTTGTGCGGACTCTAGCGGAGAGCACCCATCTGCCTCGCCTGGTGGCGTCTCTGGAGCCCACTGATCAGGCCCGCCTTCGCCAGTTGCGTTTCGAAGACTTGGTAACCCGCCCTGCGGAAGCCGAGCTCATGACGAGCATCATCTTCAAGGTGTTGGAGTCGTACGCCCCAGAAGACAGTGACTCGATGGAATCCCTTCTGGAAACGCTCACTGCGCGATGTCCAGTATTCTTCGGCGAGACGCAGGTAGCTGTGTATCGGGCACTGCGACACCTGCGGAAGCGCGAAATCGAGCAGACCATGCAGTGGCTGCGTCCGGTGGCTACGCACCTGACCCTGAGTCCTCCACTGGTAACCGAGTTCAAGGCAGCTGGCGCTTTCGCAGAGCTGGTGGCGCTAGCTCGACTCGCGGGCGATCAGCAGCTCGTACTTCAGACGCTGGAAGCGGCCATGAACCTATCGAGCACGGAATCATCATCACTGGGGACTGGTGCGGACCGGGAAACGCTTCAGCGGCGTTGTCTAGTGGAAGCGCTCGCCACAGACGAGACCACTCAACTGGATCAATTGTTTCGTTTTCTGTTACGAATGGGACCTGCAGGGTCAGCGCTCTTGCTGCAACTGCCGCAGCTCGCAAAGCAGCCGGACATCAACTTCGGCAACATGTCAGAGGAAAGCTTCCGCAAAAATGCGCAGCTCACCAAGGCACTCCAACGGCTTGAATGGTTCCTGCTCCACGAAGATATCGATTTAGCGTGGAAGCTCTATGCGCAGCAAGAGCGCTTTGTCGAAGCGGCGATGATTCTTGCGGATCTTGCTGGTGTGCCGACTGCTCCCAACAGGCATCCAGGGACATCAGAGGTAGCGACCGAGGACCTGACGCCACTGGTTCAGCAGCCGCGACGACGACGAGCGACCTTGCGAAACGGGGACGTGCTATCGCCGCGGAGGACGCGCTTGTTACCCATTCATGAAAGGATAGCGCTACTCATCCGTGCGCTGCACTTTGCACGCGCTGGAGCGAGTCTCGGCGACGGAAGAGCGCTCGCCCTTGTTCCCGAGCTCCAGGACGCTTTGGAGGTGGCCCATATCCAACAACGAGCGCTTGATGAAGTGCGTCGCGTCGTCTTATCAGGACCCGAGCGTTCCGAACTGGAGCAGCGCCTAGAGGGCATCAGCGGCGGGGCTGACCAGGCAGCAGCCGGCCTGCTGGACCCCAACACCCTCTACGTCGAGATTGCGCGTCCGTATGCACTCTGGGAAACAGAGTTGGATATTCTGCGTTGGGCTGGACACCAGGATCCGGAGCTCTCTCGACGTCTCTGGAATAATATCATAGCAAGGGAGCTGGCGCTATCCGCAGGCGTCGTTCGGCAACGCGCAACTAAGGCCACCCAAAGCACGCTCGATACGTCGCTGCAAGCGGAAAGCCTGCGGCCGACCCCAGAGACGCTCCAGCAGCGCTTCACTGCCCTGGCAAAAGTATTCTATCCATCGCCGATAGCGTTCCCGTTGGAGTGGTTGGTTGCTTCGCTGGAAATGCTTGCGTTCTCTCAAGCTGAACTCGCGCGTGCGCCGGAAACCGTGAACCCGACTTGCACAACAGATCATGACGATGGCGATGACGATAATGACGATGATGATAATGATGAAATCGTGACTGCTTGGTCCCTGGAGGCGTTCTCGTTGAACTGGTTACAACCAACTCTAGTCGAGGTGATCGGAGTTCCGCGCACGGACCTCGTGCATATCTACCGAGAGATGCTCCAGGATCCGGAAGCGTTCTATGAACACCATGGCCCTTTGCCAGTGGTGGTCACACACGCGCTCCCTCCGGGCCTGGGGCCGTGGTGGCTCAGCCTCGCTGCGCAACACTGGTGGGCACGCTCGCTTCTGGGCATGGTGCAGCGCTGGATGGCGCTCGCGGATACCACCCTCGATCACAGTCTACAACTGGATGCGTCTGTGACGGGCTATGCAACGCTTGCACGTGCCTCTACCGATTGGCAAGCACTGGTGGCGCTTACCCCGGCACTCGTGGCAACGCTGCGTGTCCTTCGGAGTCGCTTCACAAGTCGGCAGTCGTTGACGGCTACGGCCAGCAAAGCGGAACGAGCACGTCCTATGCTGCAGCTGTGTTCTGAGCTCGAGTCTGTCGAAAGGGAACTGGAACGGCTTTCCCGTGCCGGAGCGAAACAGCAACAACGGTATCTTTACTAAGCTGGAGCGACGGGATGTCACCAGTCGACAGCGCTGGTTACTCGGGTATGGATGCAGGTGCTCGTTGGCGCCCGCTCGGTAACAACGAGACGCCTCGCCGCCATCAAAGCCGAATGCGCTCTGAGTGCTGCAGCGTTTCCCGCTGACGAGCGCGTCATCTCTCGTCTGCGGTATATAGTCGAGCGTTTCATGCGGATACAGACATATACATGCGGTTGCTGCGTATTGAACGAGGCTGTTCCAGCGAGCACAGCAGCTGCACCATGCGATACGCTACTGGAGCGTCGGCCTGCGGCACACACCGGTACGCATCGACGCAGCGCCGTGCCGTCCAGCACACACACACACACATACGCACATACATACACAAGAACGTGAAAGATTTCGCGGAAAACTGGTGCCCCGCATTCGCGAGCGTCACGCGTCAAGCCGTCTCGTGTGTTTAGGTCGCGGATGAATGCGGCGCTGCTGGACTCCACAGGACGGCAGCGAGAGCGTACCGGCACGTCGAGCCCCGCCCAACGCATACCACGCCAAGAATCCAGAATACAGTACGCTCCGCAGACGCTGCGTCTGGGGAGTCTACGGCAGACTAGCGTGCCGCCAAGCCACGTGCTTCGCCGCGCGCTCTCCAGCGTCCTTGGTTGCAACGCACTGAGGCCCCATCGCTGCCACCCTCGCCGAGACGCCGCTGGGGGTGCTCGTCTTCAGATTGCCGTCTGCTCACCTTGGCGCGATTGTTCTGTCGCCGACTTGCCGGATACAAGCAAACTTTGCATCTCTTTGCGAAGCTCCTCGAAGGTATCGTAGAACCGCTTTGCCGTTTCCGAGTCCTTAAAGCGAATCGCTAGAACCGCCTCGTCGCGTTCCTCGTCCGCGTAGTCGACGGCCGTCCATACCCAGGATCGATCTGAGCCCATATTCTCTTCCAGTCGCATTTCTGGTAAAAGGTAGTGGTTGGCGCAAATCTTCAGCGTCTGTTGGCGTCGCATCAGCAGGCGGATGCGTCCACTGACCCGGTGCTTGAGAAACTTGATCTCGCCGGTGCCGCGCTCCTTCCACTCTCGCATGCTCTTATCAAAGCGGTACAACTTTGCTCGATACTTTGCTACGACATCCTCGTCCTCTTCGCCGCTCTTAATCTGAACCAAGTCAAGCTGCACCAGGGGCTTCCAGTCGGCAGTCGAGGCGTCCTCCTCGCCGAGCGTCTCCGCTGCACCGTCGTCATCAGCGGCACCAACGTCCTGGTCGACGCTTTCGGTGACACCGCCAAAAACGACCTGGGGAGCTTTCACCGGTGCAGCGCTCTGATTCGCTTCACGATCACTACCTTGACCAGCATCACCACCAGTAGCAGTGGCAGTGGTAGGTACGACGAAACGAAACCCGGTAGGCGCAGGAGGTGTTCGCGATGCTTGCTCCGGTGACGCTGAACGCACTGCTTCCTCCTTGCGAGGTTGTGCGCTCTCCTGTTCTTTCTCCGAGAATTGTCTAGTTTGATCGCTCATGTTCGAGCCAGCTGCTCTGATCGCGGTCCAAAAGCGCTGTGCAGCAGCCGTCCTTGAAACTGAGGAACACACGTATCTATCTACCTACCTGTATACCTGTATGCCTGAATACCTGTATACCTGTATACCTGTATACCTGAATACCTGTATCCCTGAATACCTGTATACCTGTATACCTGTATCCCTGTATACCTGCCTGCCGTGTCCGGCGTCGACGCGGCGGCTGGAGGCGGCGCTGTGGCGATCCCCGCCAGGCGCGCAACTCGATGCCGCGTACACCATCGATGCGGTGCTGCTGGTACACAGCGGGATGTTTCTCTAGTGGGGCGCTTCATGCAGCTTTTTATGGTAGGATGCGTTTGTGTGATGCATGTTGGAGTGTATTTGGGTGAGTCCTAAGGATACATGGTCAGGATTCGGTGGTTTTTTATTCGCCACGCGGAGTCAGAGGCGAATGTTGTGGAGCGCTGGCGCATCGCGGGACGTTCTGAAGCGGCGCGGTTAACGGAACGCGGGGAACGCCAGGCACGCGTTGTCGGGGAAGCGGTCGCCATACGTCTGGAACAGGTTCTGCAGGTCGACGGTGGTGATGCAGGTGGAGTTTCGGGTGTTGCAGGTCGTCGGCGGGTGCTTGCTCCGGTGGCGTTTACGTCGCCGCTGCTGCGTGCCCGTCAGACGGCAGCACTGGTGCTGGAGCAGGTGGCACAGCCGGTGAAGCTGGAGCCGGTTGACGACCTCGCCGAGGTATACCAAGGTCTATGGGAAGACGCGTTGCGTAGCGAGGTCCACACACCGGAGACGCTCCAGGCTATGGCGCGGAACCCGTACGAGTTCCGAGCACCCGGAGGCGAAGCGCAGGCGGATGTCGAACGACGCGTGCTGCGAGCGGTGTCAAGGATGAGCCAGCGGGTGCTGTCGCTATTGTCACTGGAACTCGAGGAAAATGAACAGACTGACGTGATCGTGCTTGTGTTTACACATGGATACGTTTGCAAGTGTCTGATCCGAAGTGTGCTCGACGCTTCTCCGCATCTAACCGGCCAGATTCAAGTGGATAATGGAGCGCTGGTAGAGCTCTGGTTGGAGCCAGCCGTACAACAGGGCGCGTTAACCTCGGCTGCGGAGCTCGGCATGTGGACCGTGCTCCGAATCAATGATACCTGGGGGCAGCTGACGGCGTCGATGCGCTGAGCACGTGCCTATGACCTCATGAGAGCGCTTGTGACTGTCCTGGATACGCTCAGAGGTATGAAGGTGCGTATGCATGCATCGATTCCCCTGCATTCACTCGAAACGCCGTTGTTGACGCCTTTGTCTACTGCGCTTTGAATACGCCTTGCATCGATGTGAACGCTGTAGTGCCGCGTGAAACGCAAGCACACCATTCTTTCGAACAGACGGGACGCAGAATCCATGGATTTTTCGCGCGCCGCGAAGCGCTGTCCTGCCACTGTTTCGTCGTCTACGATACTGGGCAGGAGTGCATTTTTTGGCACTGGCATCCCCGCTAAGACCATTGCCTTTATGGCGTCCCGTTGCGGTCGGGTTTTCAGCGGCTCTGTCGCTGCAAAGCTGCGCAAGCGCCCATAGAATCTCCCCCTCGACAATAAACTCGTTCTTGAGCATCCTCATGTGCTGCATTCATGTCTTTGGCGCTTGATGCCCGAACACGGGATCGTGCATCGTGCACCGTCCGAACCCCGCTTTTCAAGGTGGGCGAACGCGCGCGTTCCCCGAGAGCCCCACGCGCTATGGCATCGTCCACGGCCTTGTGTCAGAGGCTGTGAACCTGTATGCAGCGCCCCAACGCGCTCACTCGTTGCGACAACGCGTCCGCCGTCGACGACGATAAATAGGCAACAGGTCCTTGGACCAAGGCGGCAGCTACTCGCCTTCCAGCGCACTGCTTCGCGAATGCGTTCGGCGCCAGACTCGTCAAACCCTCAACCAGAGGAGCTGCTGCTGTTGTTATTTCGTGTCACAATAATCGGAACGATGATGGCGATAATGATGAGTATCACGAGCACGACGAGAACGCAGATCATCCGAGCGTTCTTCCACCAGTACTTGCGTTCCACGGTGCCAGCTGAACGATGGAAAGCACTTGCCTCCCCGCGCAGACCCTCCGACTGCGTCTGTAGCTGCTCCAAGTCGTCGGTGTTTTTCATAACTTGGTGGATGTTGTCCTGCATGTGGCCCTTGACCTCCTCGACCTGCATGCGAATCCGCGACATCTTATCCAGTCCCGAAGGCGTATCGTACAGGGTACAGAGCTCGCTCATCAACGGCCGACACAGCTTCGTCAAGCTATTCTCGGTCGCAGAAGCGACGTCTTCAGGGCGACTACCGACTGTGCGCAAGAACTCCGACCGCAGCTCGTTCAGGAACTGGAACGCAAGGCGCTGCGGGTACGACGCGCGACAGAATACCACGTACATGCAGGTACCGTCGTTGTCGTAGTGGATCATTCCCAGTTGTTTTTCTTCAATGGTTAAGCGCTTGTGCTCGGCTATCTTTTTCGACTGGAGAATGCGTCTTAGGGTCTCCGCGAAGGCGGCGGTGCTCGCACCGGTTTCAGCGAGTGCGACTCCTGCCCGGGGCGCAGCGTACCGAGCAAGGACCACACGGTCTTCCCAACGACAAATAGCGCAGTACAGCAGGTTCGGAACGTTGTCACTCGAAGTGGGCGCACCAGCGTCTCCCATGGTTTCTCAAATCGAGTTTCCGTTCGACTCGAGCGCGTTTAAAAACTGGCACCGCTAGAGAATGCCGTTCGCAAGTCGAACGACGCCGACCGTATACAGTAGTGGCGAGTGACCCGCCCTAGTCAAAACGGCTCCAACTGAAGTGCAGACGCGTGCCAGTCTGTTTCGACGGGCCACCTACGACTTGTTTCAAGTTTGTCTCATATGATTCCACTTTGAGAGGTTGTCCAAAAAAGTTCTCTCTTGTCTAGTCTGGCGGTCTTCCTTCCATCACTGCACATCTCGTTCTGTTGATAGCGGCGGTAAAGTCACGATTCACAAACTCGATACGTTTCTTGCCACTGACTGTACTTACTAATGCGAGTAGCCCTCGAACTTTCGCCCTCCTTTCCATTTGCTCTTCCGTCAGCGGTCCGTACTTTTTTGTATTTTCAGAGCTCCGCTGACACTTTTCCATCTCGACCCACTGAAGTGTACATCCCAGCTCGTGGTGTGTGTACGATGTTCGAAACTCATCGATCGGTACCGTAACGAAACGCCTTGCGCACTCCTAGTAAGTTCTTGTCGTTGGAACTGGTGTGTACCCTTTTTGGGTCAGCCAGCGCCCCTCCCCATACGCTACTTCGAGCCTTTGAGTCTTGTCCTCTTTCAGGGTGCTCAAATGATTGAAAAAGTTCGCGAACGCACGCTGCTTACCACAGTACAGATTCATACGCAAACGAGCCCATCTGGGCTTTATGTACTCTTTCCACAGCGCCTCCAAATGGGCAACACGAACTTTCACGAATATCCGAAAAGCTTCAAAGTTCGTTCCACGGCTCGTCACCTGGCTGATCGCTTCAAATGCGCTTTCACTCCTGCATACCATATCTCGAATTGTTTCCTCGCATTCATTATTCCCGATTCTCGATAGGATTTCGCGCTCGAGAACCTCAAAAATCACATGTCTTTCTGGCGTAAGTTGCCGCCAGTACCATCTTCCGCACGCTTCGGTGCTGCGATGGTGATGATATTTGTGTTTCCGGGGTCCGCGCCAACGGCAAAGTCGTCATCCTCCACCTCCTGCATCACAGGATCCGCCTCCTTCTTATCTTCATACTTCGCCGCGGCAACGACAAGGTCGTTATCCTCCACCTCCTGCGTCGCAGGTTCCGCCTCCTTCTCATCTTCATTCTTCGTCACGTCAACGGCAACGTTGTTGCCCACTACCTCCTACATCGCAGGATCCTCCTCTTTGTTTTCTTCATCCTTCGTCACGGGCGAAGCCAAAGGCGGGCCAGGACGATCTTTCTTCAACCGCCGAGAGTGTACACACATGGCTACTCCATCGGTTTCGATCATCCCTGTGAATACCTTTTGTTTGCTTACTTTGAGACGTTTGAAATCGAAGATGCTCTTCCAGTACGTCTCCCGGTTTTCGCCGGTGAACTCCTCCCTGCTAACATTGAACTCCGGACTGATCTCCATCATGATGCTGTAAAGGATTCTGGAATCGATGATCACAAACTGCGACTTGATGTTGCACACTGGAACGACGTTGAAGCGCTTACCCATATGGAAAGCCTTCCGTCTCTCCCACTCTTCATTTTTCCCCACTCAGCTTCATCTCTGCCTTGCATTCAAGTTCTAGGTCCAGAAGCACTAAATACCGCAGAATGAGGCGATCGTATCTTTCCTTATCGTTTTTTAACTCTGATATCCTTTCTGTTGGATTCGCCAACCCCAGTACCGCACGGTGATCTTGTATGACCAAACGGATGACGGAATCATCATTTGCTCTCCTGCGTGACGGCTTCTTGTCGACAAATTCGACCTCATATTCATGCTTACGATCTTTCGTGATGCCATTGAAATTGTCCATATCCCGTTGCGAGAGACGCGCGGGTAGAGCACAAAAATACGGCGCGTACTACGAAACGGTCCAGGTTCATTGTCAAAAGGTTCTTCAGGTTCGTGAGGTACTTCATCGCCCCGTATGTGTAAATATCCGGGTCACCCCTGAATGGGGTACCCTCGAAGCGGAATTCCGCGATGTTTTCGTGCAGGGCATGCAATAGCATATTTTCCCTCCGCGCTTCCTCGCTACCAAGCATCAGGTGACGAATACAGGTCTTGTCGAAAAACTCGTCCGGAATCTCGACCGTTTCCATGTGCGCCACGTCGCGATACATCTCCCTCGCCAAATGCACTAGTCCTGATGACGCCTTGACAATACTCTTCGAGTATGACGCAACACGTTCTTTGATAGCGTCTCGCAACTTTTCCCTGTAGGGATCATAGATATGTTTAAGAAGACAGGTTTTAACCACCATCTGGTCGTAAAGTCGTCTTTCTTGTCGCCTTCGACGTAGGGCCTCCCCATTTCGGTCCTTCTTCTTCTCCTCCTTTTCCTCTGGACTCGGTACTGATTTTTGTTTTTTTTTCTGGCAGCCGGCGACCCTGGGCCTCAAGGATCGTCGACTTGCTTTTTCATATCTTTCCTTTTTTAGTTTTTTTTTGGAACAAGCACGCTCTTTGAACGCTTCTGTTATATACTGCGGAAAAACACTTGAATACACTTGTTTGAGGGCTGAAACAAAAATGAACTGAAAGACTGTACTTGGCTAAGACCTCACCTGAAATCCAGCTTTTACGTTAGAGCTACACGCTACTGATCCCAATCGCGTTACTCTTCAACGGCGGCATGCGCATCGTGTCAGTTGACTGCCCGATCTACGAGGTGCACTCACCGAGCGCGATGCGTGCACCGCGCGAGACGCCTCACCGATCGATGAAGGACACGTGTCCGACACCCCGCATTGGCACATGTGTGTTCGCATCGCGCTGCAGCGGAAAGCAAGTGTCCTAGATCGGAAACTCACGCAGAACGATCTCCTGTTATAGGCTATGTCGCTGGTGCCGACGCTCCCGCCCATCGCAGTACCGCCCTGACATACAAGGGGATGCAGGCGCCTGACACGATTCCTCTCGACGCTTCAATCAAAAGCGTAGCCATCGTAGTATCCTACGCTCGTGCGGATGAGGTGTGCATCGCTCTACTCATTAGGAATTTCGTTAGTTTTATTGATCGTAACCAAACAACGTACGGTGGTGTTCCTGAACACGGATATACGTTTCATCCCTATGCTTCTTATGCATGCCGCACGGACGCCGGATTAAGGAACTGACCTGAATTTTGCTTCTATCCCGTGTTATGTTCTGGAACTGCTGGCAGTTCAATTCAATTCCATGCTGCTGTCGTTGTCCAAGTTATGGTGCCTGCTTCGTCCTCCGGATCCGGCGATCTTGGCAGAGGCAGTGCACACAGGTAGCGTCCATGTCTGCCACGAGGTTTGAGCCTTGCATCTCGCCTGGCACGATCGAGGCACTTGACAAAAGCGCGTACTGTATTCAGGTCTACTCTATACGATTAGTTTCGAGAGCCTAACCTGTACATCGACGACTGCACACGAACGACAAACGCCGTTCTAAAGTCGAACGACGCCAACGGTGTACAGTAGCAGGCGACCAGCGCCCTAGACAAAACGTCTCCGACTGACGTACAGACGTGTTTCCGTCGTCTTGGACCGGCCGCCTACTACTGATTTCAACACATTATCGTATAATTCCACCTTAAAAGTTTGTCCTACAGAGATGGATCGTGTTAGCTCCGGAGGTCTCCATTCCAGCACCGTGCATCTCCTGATATTGATAGCAGCTTTCAAGTCTCGGTTCACGAACTCCACGTGTTTATTGCCCTCGCCGCTTAAACCCGCCAGTGCGAGCAGTCCTCGAACTTGCGCCATCCTTTCGTTTCCTCTTCTCTCAGCGCTCCATACTTTTCTATATATCATCAGGGCTCCGCTGCTTTTTAGCCATCTCGACCTGCAGGACTTTGCACCCCAGCTCACCCCTTGGATTTCTTATTTCTTCATAGTGAACGCACTTCTTTATGGACCTTGGTGAGGTCCTTCCCGGCGGAGACGGACTTGCGCAGGAATGACGACTAGTGTTCCAGTGTTTCACGCTATACTGAATGGTCCAGGGATTCGACCAGTGAAGCGATCATTACGTTTCATGACAGAAACAACTCATTTGATGCGGTTCGACCACGACGCATGCACATAAATGAAAAGCAGCTCTACCCCGACTGCATCGGCAAAAAGCTCCAAAGCGAAGGGAAATGGTGAAATGCCACGTTGTCCAGTAGAGCAAGGTCGTCAGACGTCCGGCAAAATCCTTCATTGATTCGAGAGAGTGAGTGCTGATGTATGAGCCTTCTCTTCGAGCCCGATCGTGCATAGAACGGGCTCCGTGCTCCGCAAATTCCCGTATACGCTCCGAACGGTTCGTCCGAAGCGAGTCTCACCGACTGAAAACATAACCCTACGTCCTTGCGCTTCATACCGATCGTAACGTTCCAGGAACGCTATCGTCACGACTTTGGTGGAAGATGCCCGTGCGTGAAACAGAAGTATTTTTGGGACTGTGTTCCAGTGTTTTTTTAATAGAACATGGACAATCTGATCAGAACCGGAGACACTCGTTGCCGTTGCTATCGTCGCTTTTGCGTTCCATAAGTTGATCAACGCATCGTTGTTCCACGATTGAACGCAGTCAGTCTTTAAGCCTATCCTTTTTGGCACGGAGCGCATATCCTTCTTTCTTTCAATATTCCTCAACCATCAGAGCACTGCAGTACGACTGAATAGAGTGAAGAATGCAGTCCTCGTTGCACTGTTCATTGCAGAACATTTTCTGCAGGCAACATGTCTACGTTCTGTTCGGTACACGGCATGCTCATTTCGATCTAATGGTATACAATGCGAAAATGCATTCGATTGCAGTAAGCGGCGGCAGACCATACTCGAGTCCAAAGACGTCACCCGCACCTGCGCTGCTAGCGCTGATGCCAGGCGGGCAAGGTATGGTGTCTGCGCGCCCGCCGTTCCGCGCTTCCCGGTCCAAATGGCAACGAGGCAGCGGGCATGCCAAGTGTCATCAGGGTGTCTAGACAATACAGCACATTTATGTACATTTTTTCCCTACTGGATGTGGCTCGCAAGCACCGATCGGGCGACAGTACATGCCTGGGTATTCCTTGTTCATCTAGCACAAACGGAACATTTCTGTATATTTTTGGAAAACGCTCGCACGTTCAACACCCTGCATCCGGACGCGTCCCTGCGCCTGCTCTGGTACGACGGTGCAGGGCGAATGCGCGGGCCCAGCGTCTACGAGTCGTTGCAGCACGTCAGCGTTCTACTGCTGTGCGCGACTTGGCATCTCGTGGCAAGCCGCTCGCTACAGCGCGCCGCTGTCGCGAGGGCAGGCGCGTCGGACACATGTACCGTTGAATGAGCAGCGTCAGCGTGTGAGCCAAACGTCCGCTGAAACGCGCTCGCCAGCAGCGTATCCGTACCCCAGCTTAATTCCTAGCCGTATTGAAGACGATGAAGAATTAATTTCCATCGCACCATGGCATGATATCGTGAACGGCGAACGAGTTTGGATGCATGCGAGCCGCTCGCAAGCACTGCGGCGCTGATTGCGGTACCAGCATCCCACTGGACGACCGTCTGGTCACGAGACCGGAAGAGAGCCCGCGTATGCACGCACATGCTTCCAGGAATCCTTGCTCGGATCGGTACCCGTCACATAAGTGGAGCGTTTGGTCCAAAAGAATGGTTGTGTACATGCCTCGATCGACGATGACGAACACGGGCGCACAAGCCTGGCTGTACACAAAGACGCCTACACAGCAACAGCAACACGAATAGTTGCTGCAGCATTTCTACGTCTTCGACGTTGCAGCATCGAAAGTATTCTCGGGTATGTCGTACAAGAAAACGCAAGTAACGCGCCAGCATCTATCGAAGCGAGGTCTGCAGCGGCCCCAGCGATACCGCGCGTATTCCTTCCCGAAATAGATCATTCCGCTCCAGCCAGAACGAAAGCAGCGCACACGATTCAGACGGACAACGGTGCTTCCGACGCATCGCAGCACTTCACCATCATCATTCATCCATGCAAGTCACTCTTACGTGAGCACTTTGGATACCTGTCATCGCCGTGGATCACTCGAGCAGGAGTACAACCCAAATGGAAACGCCTCCACTGGCGATGCGCACCAGGAGCGGGCGTATCGCGGCGCTACCCGGGCAACCACCCGAGCGACACGTCGTCCGCAGGCATGCGGCAACTGACCTGAAGCGGTTTCATGACACCAACAACAAGTCCGCGAAATGGATGTAGTTACGACTCCGGGAGCGCTCCGCGCATCGCCCTCCATCTTTCAATATATACCATGAAATACAAGCAAAGTGCGGTCTCCGGGTATCCGCCCCAAACATACCCGGGTACACGTGGCGAAAACTCCTGCGTAACTCGTCACGTTATGTGACGATAAATACAAGCAATGCAGTGCATACAATTGGACGCATTTCAGGGCCTGTCTGGGCGCCGCGTGCTCGCCTCCAAGTCCAGGTCATGTGCACTGCTGCTAGCGTCTCGCTCGGCTGCGGCGGCGCTGCTGGCTGTCGGCGAAAGCATACGGCGTTTCGTGTCGTCGAGGTCAGTGGAACGCGCAAACGACCCAGAAACTCGAGTTCCACTTGGGCCTCGCGCCCGTCCCAACGCCCTTAGTCCCTGCATCCACATCTCCATTCGTTGACGTGCCTCAAACCATACCTCAGCGGGATGCACAGACTGGCCTCGCACCAGACGCCAAAGTAGAAAGCTGAGAAACAGGAGCAGCGGAAACGACCCTGGCGCCAGGAGGAAGACGGAGATCGCCAACAAAAGCTTGCTCCAGCCGGACATGGCCCCTGACTCGCCTAATTCGGTTCCTCTAGCGATTTCACTGTGCACGCAGGTCCAGACTTGCGGCTGATGCCCTGTGCTCACCTCAGACGCTCGGCAGTGGAGTCCACGTGAGAACCAGTTTGTGCCCCGAGCGACACCGTCTTCTTCGGACGTGGACGGACGCTCGTCAGCAAATTTAGTGGAGTTAGAGTTGTACTCCACACGACTTTGGGCGAGAAAACTCCAGGGCCTGGTGTTTGGTGGCTGCGCTCCGAGCGTACTCGGCGGTAAGCGACCCCAGTCGACGTCGGCCTGGAAGCGCACGCGCAGCAGGATGCTGGAGCCCCGTGGCGGACGCTTTGCTCCGGTGAACGGTTGCTGCTGCTGCTGCTGCTGCTGCTGCTGGAGGTTCACACAAAACTCGCGACCTCCATGACTATCAGGAGACCAGCGGGTACCCTGTCCTAGTCGAACAGCTGGAAAGAAAGGTACCGGATCGGGAGACGCGTCTATGAAGGCCTCGCTCACAAAGTCCGGGGCACTGTCCTGATTCTGCCGTATCCTCGCTGCAGCCCCAGAGTCGTACCATCCTTGCAACTGCGTCTCAGCAACGTGGTATGCTCCACCGACCCGCCAACAGACTATTGATGCGGCCGTCGCGTTGTCCGCTGCTTGCGTTCGTCCATCGCCGGGATACCGTGTGAATGCCGCATACGGTTGCAGGATATCGATAGCCTGGAGTGCGAGGCGCAAGTTCCGCCACACGTGCCCTTCGACAACCAGTTCAGAATCTGACTCCGAGCCATCCGCGGACACTGTTGGCGTTTCGGTGATGAGTCGAACGTCGGCCTGCCAGGGGGCATTGCCGGCAGCGCCCAACGGTCGAGCGCCCAATGTCTCCACAGAAGGTTGCTTATCATCAGCGGTTTCGATGAGCAGGGCAATCATGCGCGCTACGGGGAGCTGCCGCACTGCCTGCACTTTAACGGGTGCATAGCCGCCGTATCGGCTCGCGTTACAAATCGAGACAAGTGACGTCTGCACTGGGGCCGATGCGCCGTACGCCCAGTCCTCCATTCCACCTGCCACCGGATAAACGGTATCGCCCATTGTCCCGATGTCAAAGGGTCGCGCCCCATAACGCGTCCCGTTCCCCGCATGCAATCGCAAAGCGTAAGCAATCGTTTGCATGGCAATTATATCTGGGGCTGGCGAGTTGCGACGGCAATACTGCTGCTCAGGGCAATGCGTCAGGTCGCCCCATTCGTAACCAATTACCGTTGTTCCACCGTGAAACGTCAGCATCATTTGGTAAGTATTTGCTAAAACGAGTTCATGAATGGAGCGAGCGGCAACGCTTTCCAAACATGACGCCCCGTATGGCTGATTCCAGGGAAAGTCCCGATTTGGATCGACACCCAGTTCGGTGCGTTCGCCGAGCGCGAACCCTATCGCATTGGCTGCAGGCACAATGGTGATACGTCGGTGTCCGACCAGGAAACGCAGCCACGAGGACAGCGAACCCGCAGTGCTACCGAAAATGGATCCGTCGGCTTCTTCGGCAGCTGAGGCGCGCCAACGATGAGTGTCCACTGAACCCGCAGGCAGCCGGCTTGCTTCGAGGAGCACGCGTGCAAGCTCTGTAACCGCAGTCGGGCCAATGCGCTCATCACCGTGCAATGCACCAGAAATGAGAATCGCTGGAGGATCCAGCACGCTTCCGACGGATCCCTGGGCAACCGAAGACCTGTCGGCGATCTCGAGTACCCATACACGGCAAGCGTTGCGTGACAGACCATCCTGGGTGCGAAGCTCTTCGATGAGGCGCTTTACAGCGAGGCGCTGCTTCTGGTCGAGTCCCGTTAACGCCTCTTGGCTCATGGGTTGGTGCGTGTCGATAGAACATGATTCGCCAGCTGCTGGTAGTCCAAATGCTGCCTGTGTCGTGTACAGACGAGCAAAAGCAGGATATGAATACGCTAAGCGTGCTAGCGTGATCACCATGCTGCTATAGGTATGGTAGTTGAAGCGCTTCCATGCCGACGGCAGCGTTGCGTTCGGAAACTCGGGTGAGTCGTGCGGAGTCGGTGTATAAGCCTCTCTAGACAGGTACAGACCGTTGTTGACCACTGTTCCGTGGCCGGGAGCGCTTTGTGGGTCCATCAGACTAGAACAGAGCAGCAGTAGTAGCAGCAGTCGAACGGAACGCGTTGACTTCTTGCATATGTTTCCTGCTTGGGCTCCTGTTGAGGGAGCGTGTCGTTGCGCGGCTAGCATACAATACACCATACGCATGACTCGAACGAAAAGCATCATCCATGCACTGATCGAAGTTGAGCAACACAAAGAGGAGACATTGGCCAGGTCAAGACCAAACATCAACCTCGCGAGCAGCGCTCTGAGCACTTGTCACACGACGTGCTCTCGACTGGACGTTTCAGGTGTCGTGCGTCTATGGCGACAGCGCCGGGCCTCTCACGGGCTTGTGCGCAGTTAAAAAGGTACTAATGCAAGCACGCCCCGATATACTCGGGAACACCACTAGGCCAGCACCGTGCAACAGCGGCACCAGGTTCAGTGTAGAAGCCTGTAGGTCGTGTCAAGAGGCTGATGTCGATGTCGCTGATGATGATGATGACGAAGCGAACGAGCATGCGGCAGCGAGCGGGCTTGGGTCGCATGCACTCTGCCTGTGTTCGCAACTGCATTCATGTCAGCAGCTGGATACGAGTCGAAGATTGACAGAGAAGAACACATACAGAAGTAGGGACCAGTTTCGTTGATGGAGTACAAGGGAGGTAGATTTTAGAGAACAGATCATTCAAGCAGGCATCGTTCACTCTAGGAATGCGGTATGGTCGTGAACATGCTCGCGGTCAATGCTAGCCCCGGGTGACTCTCAGTGCTTGCACGAGGCCAAGTCCCGGTATTTTCGGTGACGAATTGGTTGGACTGGAGGCAACGCTAGCACCCGTTGGCTAGGTCAAGGTCTGCCCGTGATCGACGACACGTCGGTAGAAAAGCGCTGTGCCTTGCGGTACTGCGTTTCCGTGCGTATGCATGATGATCGTTCTCTCTCGCTGGTGCACTCGTTTTTCATCCAGCATTATCGTCAACACAGGTAATATCATCCCAGAGGATCCGCGTATACTGACTAATTTCGAATGCCAGGACACTGCTGTTTTTCACCACTTGCCCTGGAGGTTCGTGTACATATGGGCGGCGCTCGAGCATTGCTGGATCGCTGGACGGTACCATGGCATTGTCGAGCTGTGGGCGAGAATCGAAGCCTGCCTTTCTTGATGACTAATTTTTTCTTCTACGATCCGCGGCGTCTCAGCATAGTGCCAACGGTGAGCACGAAACGATTCGCTCGAAGATTCGCCAAGTCATTGGACGCTGCCGAGGCTCGAGACAATTCCGGATGTTGATCGCGGCGCTCGAGTCTGGATGCAGAGAGTGCTTGTACGCGTGGTGGCTTGCGGCATCACACCGTGGCAAGCGGCTCATCTGCGACTGCCTCTCCATCAGAAGTTTGCTGCGTGTATCACGCACCATCCAACGCATCCGGCTGTGTTTCGTGCTATTCTAGTATTGCGGTTTCAGCCAGCATTCGGACTCTTAACGCATACGCGTCGTCGTGAACACATCGATGGGCATCGAATAGAATTGATTCCTGCACTCGTTAGAGGACCTCGTCGATGAAACCAGGAGTGCAGCGTTTGCACGCTACAGCCCGTCCAGCGCTATGCGCTCTCACGAAACAACGCCAGGTATCGGTCAAGTCGGTTTCCAGCTCATCGAAGAAGGGCGCGAGTGCGTGCCTCCTGTCTCTGTCCAACCGCAAGCGTTGGTGACCCCAGCGCCGTCCTATATGCTTCAACCAAAGTTCGTCCACATGAGCCATGGACATGCCTTGTGCCCACTGAATGAATCGTACACAGCGTACCTCTTAGCTCGATACGGTGCTCAGAGCATACGAACGAGGCCCTGATGCCATCATTCCACTCCTTGCAATGCCTTCGCGCATCCGTGATGCCCGACTCGCGATCATACCGGGCAATGCAAATGCTGGATAGCTCCCTCTGGTTTACGTTCAGGGGTTTGGCTCCTTCCTCATGACTTTGGGATACCGCACCGGCAGTTTCGCGCTTTCGGCCCGGAATGCATCCCCACGACCAAGTCTTTCACTTCATCTACCTTGAACGTTTGCAAAATAAGTCGCGCTGCCCGATACAGGCCTAGATGTCACAAAGTGCGAGCAGATTGATATTCTGGTGATCTCCATCGAACCTGTAAATTTTTTGTATTTTCTCCCGGTAACCGAGAAACCTTAAACGAGTTCTGCCACGGCTCGACGCAAAGTCGCGCTCATGCTCCATCGCTGCTCACAGAGTTCATCGATGTCTTTGTCATCTCCTTTACCTGCGTGTTATCATGGATGTGTTCGCTAAACGCTACGCAATCTCTTTCCCCGGAATTTAGACGCAATGGATTGATGCTGCGCCTGAAACTCGCCTTTTCCGTATATGCACCTATTGACGATTCCTCAGGTACTTTTGTTCCTTTCTCTGTCGCGAGCAAGCCCATGGACCGAAGCGCTGCTCTCCACTGGCTCCCGCGGTTGGGTAGAGAGGTAGCAGGGCAGCCCAGGGCTCCCGACAATAGAGAGCCACTGATCGAAGAACGGTGTTACGGATGCGAACGAAATGCCGATTGATCCCTGGGCACCAAAACGGCACTTAACGACGGACAAATCGCATTCGACTGGATTCCATCAGGGGCAGAAAAGACTGACACGAAGAGCGTCCTAAAGCCAGGGTCAGCTGCGCGCTCCTTCACTTCTTTTGAGTGATGGAAAGCGACACTGTCTGAGGCAAGGGCAGAGGAATCGGCTGAGAAGGGTCCAAGAGGTGCTTCGACGAAGCATGCGGTGTAGAATGATTCTGTCCATCTGGCGACTGGTAGGCGACCACCCGTTTCAATGGCCACCAGCGCTGATATTGGCATCACGCTCGCTTGTCTCCTCTTGACGGGACAAGGTCTCTGTCGCTTCGGATACGCGTATATCGGTCGCAGAATTCTCCCAAATGACCAATAATCGAGCGGGATGAACACCTGTCCCTTGCGTCGTATGCGTTTCCGTTCCTAGTTCCAAGTCGATTCCATGCTGTTTAAGGTACAATCGTCTCCTGGGAAGCGCACCTGTTCCTTTGTGCATCCGCGGCTCGTCATCACGGTTCGAATCAACGGTCCAAAAACTTTCCATCCTGCAAGCTCTTTTGTCATATTCCTTTGAGAAAAACGAATTGGACTGGAGTTACGAGGAACCAGTCCCGGAGACAGAATTAAACAAGTTACGTTTCGAATGTGACATTTTCAGAACGAGGACAACGAGCAAGGCGGCGCGTCCACCTGCTGAGCTCAGAGTTACTGACTAGTACAAGTAAGACGGTTTTTTGCAAGCCAGCTGCGTCAGACAAAAGTCCGTCCTCCACCTGTCCACAATCTACAGGATACATTCCTTCTGTTGGATACCTGCGACAAAACGACGAAAGGCGATAAAGGCATTCTGGTAGAGATACTGCATCATGCGCTGTCCAGAGCATCAGACACCACACTGCAAGATACGCAGAACAGAGCATGCGTGTCCGTCTCTCAGAGACACCCCAAGAATCGTTTCTTTGCATGACAAGAGCCGAGTCAGCTGCGCCTTCCTCCTACTGCATTCAGCAGAGTGCAAACGTGCCGGCATCTGGAGTGGACCGAATGCTCTGCGCGTGGCTTCGCAAGCAACAACGGGTCCTGGGTGTGCCTGCACTGCACCTCCGCTGTGGAAAACCTGGGCCTCGACACAGCGCTTTTACCCACGTGCAATTCACAAGCACAAATTCCAAAGAAATTCAGGATTTTATGGCGCGCTCGGGAGCGGAGTAGACGATGTCGCACACAAGTTCGCGGCATCAGTCGCAATGTCATCGTCGGAGGGCTCTTCTCACTCCAATGACGTTCGGCCCTGCATCGTCTAAACACAGTGACGAAAATGACAAAGCGGACTCAATCCGGGCGCTCGACAAGCCCATGTTGCTGCTTTTTTTTTCATCTGACAATACGGCGTTTTGAGTTGTTTCTCGAAGTTTCGTGCTGAGGAAAGCAACCGAGCGCGCCACAACGCCAGCGCAGCTCCGCAACCCAAGGAAACATAAACCGTGTTGTGCACCACTTGGATGCAACCGCTATATGCAAACACGCTGCCACAAATCAAATTAAGGATAGCATCAGGAGAAAATTTTCAGCCAGCTTCGTGAAAAAACGCTCTGGATTGATCAAGTCTACAACTGGCTCTGGGCATGGTGCGCACGTACTCCGCGGAAGTTCGCCCCGCAGTCCGTGCGCGTGCGGTGCCACTGCGTTTCGCTTCGCCGCAACGTACGGAACACCAGTTTTCGAGTCTCATGGTCTGAAAAGCAAGCTGATCTTTTCCTTTACTCTTGATATTTAAAGGCACTGCTTCGGTGTATTTATCTGGCGACTTTTTCCTTTGATTCAGGGAGCGGTATTTTGTATAATTCGTCAAAAACAGGCGAGGCTGCGGTGCTCGCGCGAACGTATCGTTTACGCTCTGGTACCTTTTCCAGGAGACGAGTATCACAGCTCACGGTGAAATCCCCAGCCTCGAATAGCACACTGGCCCCAATACCTTATGCAAAGCACGGTTCCGTCCACGAAAGCTCCAGAGGCTTCAAATGGTACGGTTGCTCGCCAGAGCACCGAAGCGGTGCACCAACAGCGCTCCAAACCGGGACTCTTCGCGCAGCTTGCAGTGGGATCGCTCGCGGCTGGAACGGCAACCTGCGTTTCCGCTCCTTTTGACTTGATTAAAGCGCGCCTACAGCTGCAAAGATTGGATAGTAGTGAACACAGCGACGCCTCAACGGTGGAGGCACATCGGACAACAAAGCGGTATCGTGGGATGCTCCACGCCGGTTACCGCATCATTCGGGAAGAGGGCCCTTTAGCTCTGTGGTCGGGTCTGGAGGCCGCGTTCTGGCGAGCACTGACCTACTCTGGCGTGCGTTTAGGTCTCTATCAGCCGATTCGTGACTGGTATGCGGGCGTCTTTGAAAGACGCCTCAGGTACACGTCAGCAGATGCCGGCTCGGTACCCGAGGCCTCTTCGGTACCTTCTGCGCCGGTCCTCGTCAAACTGGCCGCTGGTGCTACTTCCGGTGCTCTCGGAGCACTAGTCGGAACGCCGTTCGAAGCTGCCAAGGTACGTATGCAGTCTGGACGGTATCCGTGTCGCAACACATGGCAAGTACTTCAAGAAATGGCCGCAGAAGGGCGAGCACACGCCGGCTCCTCCAGATTTGGCGTCATCTGGGGCCTCTGGAATGGCGCTAGTGCCACTGCTGTGCGAGCAGCGACCATAACCGCGACTCAGGTCGGACTTTATGATGTCGTGAAGACAAAGATCGCGGACATAAGCGGATGGCCCGCAACAGATACCCGTGTTTTTCTGAGTTCGGCAATGATGGCTGGATTTTTCTCGACAACTTCGAGTTCTGCATTCGACGTGATTAAAACGACGCAACAGGGCTCGCGTCGTGGTGCTTATCGTGGCATGCTAGACTGCGCGGTACAGATATGGAGAAAAGAAGGCGCCTTCGCCTTCTTGAAAGGCTGGGTACCAGCATACGTCCGATTAGGGCCGCACACGATGATCACTCTTTGGGTCTACGAGTTCGCCCGTCGAGTGCTGGGATACACTGCGTTGTAGAGAGCGGCAGTAGATGGGATACTTGACGTTTCTAGCTGTGAAGTGCGACACGGCTGCACTGGTATCGTTGCCGTGCTGCTGCACCCGCATATCGCAGACGTATGATCTGTGCTCAGAGACGCTTCTGGACAGAATCTGTTGCTCGGAAGACACGGCGCGGAACACTCTGCAATGGATAGAGCCTGCGGTGGACGGAGCGCTGCGATGCGGCGCTTATCTGCGTATAGCGTTGGCTCCGTCGCCAGCCGAAGATCTACTGTCCCGAAAGATAATTTTTGCGGAGCGCTGTTATATGCATCGGCAGCGTCGTGCAGCCAACTGGCTCCCTCGTTTTTACAGGCGCATCATACCGTGTTTTCAGAGCATGCGGTATCTGGAACGTGCCAAAAGGAACAAGGTCTTGATCGCACCGACCCGTTGTTGAGGACTCGGGTGCATCAGACGCCGTGCGCTACGGGAGTCTAGAATGCCCCGGTAAGCTCCAGCGGTCTCTTCGTCGAAGGCAAAATGCACCAGGTCAAATGTCGTGCTGTCTGTACTAGGTTTGCGGAGAGGGCGGTGGATTCATCGTGTGTATGCACGCGCATGAAAATATGAATATGTGTACATTTCCGTGCTTTCGTATGCAAGCATGCTGTCCCGGAGAGGCAGCTCATCAATCGTCGGAAGAGATCGTGATCCTCTTGAATATTGGGTGCACGAAACTGGGTTCAGGTTAAAATGGGACTCTGAACGGATCGCTGTTTTCATGTCTTTCGATTCTTTTGCGTAGTTTTTTTTTCATGCACAGCCTCGATGTTCGAATAGCAGGAACAAGGGCCTACGGATTCATGAGTATTTTAGGATTCTCGGTTGTGCGTTCGGGTTGGCCCCTAAGACGCTTTGCCGCTGGATATCGTTGCTTCAGCAGAAAGAGGATGATTCGTGACGCCCTCGAATAGCTGTTCATAAAACAGCAGACATCGTCATCCTATTCACATGCGGAATCCTCGGCTCTTCTCCTTGTCTTTGGTGAAGCGTGCTCAAATCATGCATTTTTCAGGATTTCAATGTTTCTCTTCCAAGGCAACTGGTGGGTGCGGCAATTCAAGCCACTGCATTGACGAGTAGAAATGCTTGACGTCTTTTTTACGAGCTCATGCCGAAAGTTCACAAAAATTCTCGAATCAAATAATTATCGACCTCGTTCAGAAGACAAATCCTCTTCTGATTTGTGGCCATCGACGAAACTGCATTCGACAGCAGTAACGTGACACCTGTCCGGGGATACGTCCCCAGAGGCTCCCACCTCTTCTGTTGTTGCCGAGGAGAAGGATTTGGGGCCACGGTTTTCGTCATTGTAGGGTTTGTTTTCAGTGGAGAGTACGTTGCCATTGTGCGCGAATAGATTGCGTAGACGTATCGAAATTTCCAGACGAATGCTCCAGCCGGAGTTCTCTTCCTAGTACAGATTTCATTGTGAACAACATCACGTCCCACAAATCCTGAATCGAATCGAACTGCGTACACTAGCGTGTGCAGCGGGTAGCGTACGCGGCGATAGGCTCGCCCAGCAGACCCCGATGATTCTCGGGCACGGTATCGGGCGCGGAAACGAAACAGGTCATCCAGGGTTGCGTTCCGTACTCGTCAAGCGCATTCGCAGAACGATGAAGCAAGCGTTGACGCGCCACAGGACGGCGACCGAAGCCGGAGCTACAATGGATATGCGGGAACATCTGAACACGGTCACGTGTCACCGCTGCGAAAGGCGCTTTGACGCTGTATCCAGAGAAAAAGGAAATGGCAAGCGGTTCAGAGATCCCAACTATACCTTCCACGTGCGTTAAAAAAGCGTTGATGGTAGCCTGAAGTGGCGTAATCGGGACTTGACAACTGCCTTCAACACCCGTTGGTTAGAGATTGCGGACCTAATGCGACAGGAGTGACCTGCGTTTAGAAATCCGGAGCGAAGAGATCGTGAAAACGGAAGCAGTCACAGAAAAAGCCCCAAAAGGCCAGTTTTGATGACAATAACAAGAGACCCCAATACGAGATCATAGGCCCGAGGTATCGGACATGTCCCGATCTAGTCTAGCACGAGTAAAATGAAGACCATGGTCCAAAGGGAGCGCTTATATTTCCGGTTTTCATGTACCACATGCGTTGCTCTAGGGAAAGCTCCTTGCGTGGATCCTGAAACGCTTGGCATTCGTTTATGGTTATTGAATAACGGCAATTGCACCCGTTCCAGCGACTCGCGGCACCAGCTGCTGCTGGTGCGTTCGTGCCGACGCGCCTGGTAGCGTCGCGAAACTGAGCCCGTGTGTTCGCAACGAATAACCGAGCAGGTGCTCTCAAATATTCACCTCAGAGTTCCGTTCACAGAGGTAGATTGATAAATGATCCGAGTTGCCTGCTCGCAAACTGATCTATTGCAGGTCTGGTACATCTCGACAAGGTAACCGCTGCTGTATTGATGAAACAGGTGCTCTCCACTACTCGCAATCGAAACGGTCCATGGAAGGGTGGTGACGGGTCGGTGTCGGCAGCGAAATGCACTCATGTTCTAGGGTGTGACTCATGAGGGCCCTCCGACGACGGCGATCTGGGCGGCATCTGCTGTTCATTTTCACCGGAGAGTAGGCGCTCTCGTATTTCGGAGAGCTTTTTGGCAGCTTCTGGGTTGCGCGCTGCCAGGCTCCGCAGTGTTCGTGTGTCGACAGCCATCGCCTGAGTCGTAGTCTGCGGTTGTCGCTGTCCTGGTTGGATCTCTTTTTTCTTTGAACTTTTCCGGGCATCTTTCTGAGGGATTACCGATGGCGACCGCTGCTGGTTTCGAGTCACCAGGTCGTCAGGCCCAAAGTTTTGGATGGTGGCGTCCCCACTGTTGCTGGAAAACTGCCAACCTATCTGCTGCATCCGCGTCCGACATAACTGCTGGTCTGCGCAAAGCACCCGAGAGGGAATGCCCAACCATATGGCTTCCCGGACATGCTTGGTAAAGTCGACCTCCTCAATACCAGCATGGAAAGGCTCGATGGCTTCCTCGATGCGCGGATCGCCGGCTTCGGCGTTGGGAACGGCGTCCTCACGAGACGCCATCCAAACGTCAAACGAACTGCGGACCTCCATCTCCAAGCGAGTTGCACATCGATCACAGCTCTCATTCCGAAAGCGAGTGCGGACACGACCTCGCACAAATGCATCCCCGTCTCGCTCAAGCGAGACACTGAACGTCACATAGACGAGTTCCTGCTCGCGCAACGCTCGAGCGGCCGTATCCAGCGGTTCGACCAGGCCGTCACGTGCGATAACGCCAAGCGCACCTAGGCTCGTAATCCGCTCATACTTCCCCGGAGACTGGAGCTCGTCCCGTGACAGCGTCAGTGCCGCAGGACCAGGTCCGGCGACTTCCGCTGTCACGCGAACTGCCTGTACAGCGCCTAGCTCCGTCGTTTGCTCGTCACTAGCCTGAATCACGTCAGGATCAGCGTTCAATGGAAGGTCCTCTGGTACCTCCCGAACTATCGTTTGGGTCTCCTCCCAGCTGCGGCTGGAGAAGGTTTCAAACCGCTCCCAGTCCACACTGCCGTCCGCTTGAATAAAGCTGAAGTTGCTCAGAGGTATATCCGTAATTTCAAACTCTTCGGTGGATCCTTCGGTTTGACTTGCTCTCCGTTTCGTCTTCTTGCGCGAGCTGCGCGCTCTGTGCGGTCCGCTCGCCTGAAGCGCAAGCGTGCGTACGCTGCAGTGCCCCGCACGACGGGTGCGCGTTCGGAAGCCTCGCTGTGGGCTCTGCAAACGTCCTTCGTCGAATGGACCAAAGCTGCCAACACCGTAGAAAGGTGCACCAACGAACATGGGCTTCTGTCGAACAAGTCACGCAACAAATACTCGTCTGGTTCCTGTGTTCCCCGGCAGTTCCTGTGTGAATCTTGTTCTCACCATCGCGGCTTCGAGCGCGCTGCCGGAAAAGCGCGCCGCTGCGTGATTTGGTGAAGAGCACGCCCATCCGCTGCTGCTGCTGTTGCTGCTGCTGCTGCTGTTGCTGCTGCTGCCTCTGTTGCAGCTGCGCATTCGTGGATTCTCCGGATGCTCTCATGTCAGACGATCCTGGAAAGGGTCCGTTTTGCTGACTGGGGCATACACTCCAGTGTTTACGGGTTTTCCTACGATCATCAATACCAGTCATTGGGAGCTTTTTCTTCAACTGGTCTCTTTTTCCACTGTTTCATCTACGTTTTTATATGTATTGGGGTATTCCTTCCCTCCAGTTCCGTTGCTCGTTGTCGAAAGGCTGTGGATAGCAGTGTCCAGGTCCCGATTTCACCGCTTCTGCCAGTCGTTGGTGCATTCCGTGCAGATGCGAGAGTTGCGATCTACGCTTCGCAGGTCTC
>Ga0078972_1006773_pt1 | contig 26575 bp, 32 predicted proteins | sample YelNatPaOPGAMG01_FD_67568 | JGI IMG/M metagenome (GOLD analysis project Ga0078972, IMG submission 67568) | Hot spring thermophilic microbial communities from Obsidian Pool, Yellowstone National Park, USA - OP-RAMG-01 (SPADES assembly) (version 2) | ecosystem: Environmental > Aquatic > Thermal...
TATTTCTTAATTCATAACCTATCTTCTCCATTGCCTCAATAATATAGGAGTGTGTTGGACATCTGTGATTATCTTCCCATAGATCATTGACATTAATAACGCAATGGGCCCTTGGTCTTAGCAAGGGTAAAATTCCTTTATAAATCTCTGCTAATGCCTCTATATATTCTCTGATTTTCATCGTGCCCAAATCTCGTGGATTTGTGGAGTACTGCTGGATCTTTTTATAATGCTTATTATTTCTTAAATCGCTTCGCAGGCTTTTGTTTAATCTTTTATGATTTAACATGTTTGCGTAAGGCGGAGAAGTAATACATAAAGCCACCGTCCCGCTCTCAAGATACTTAGGAATATTTATTGCATCATCACAAATAGCGATTTGTGTTGTGCCTTCTTTAAACAAAAGTAAATTAGACTCTTTTAGTCTTTCGCTTGCAAAATCGATATATTTCTGATTTAAATCAAAACCAACTGCGTTTCTACCTAAATCTCTCGCCGCAATTAATGTAGTGCCGATACCAACAAAAGGATCTAATACCAATTCCCCTTTATGAGTAAAAAGTTCAATACATTTTTTAGGCAAGGCAATCGGGAAAACAGCGGGGTGGATATCTTTGTCGCGAATATCCCTCTTTTCATAATATAATTCCCAAATAGCAACCTGCCCTTTCACCCATTCCTTTGGTGTTAGGCAATTTATATGCGATAAAGGACAACTACAAGTTCTCTTATAATTTATATCCAACTTTTCGGTGTTAAAAGAAGCCTTTGCTTCCAAATTTGATCTTAATTGATCTTTGACTTTGAGCATTGTTTTTGCGCTTTGCATATCTGCCTTATTAACCCCCAGATATCAATACCTAAGCCTTGGCGATCTTTGCCATCACAAAAACCGATGGTTTCTTTATTGCTCCGGTTTCAATCTTGGTAACTCTTTGATATAACTCTACACAGTTGTATGGTAACAAATCAAAACAAAACAATCAAGAAAAAGAAACGCTAGTCCGGCGCCTTGCTTCATAAAATAAAGAAAAAATCCAATTTTGTACCTAAAAATTGGTGGCAAGCCATCGAAAGAAGTCACGGACGAGCAACATCTTTCTGATTGTCGGAGGAGAAAGGATTGTTCGCCTCACGGCTCTAAATCCCCGATGTAGCTCCTCGCCACCGCACTGGTGTGGCACTGCTCGTCGCGCATTATATACCCCCCGTGGAGCGCCTTCGGCACCCCACGGAGGGGGAGGGATTCGAACCCCCGGCACCTGAAAGGTGCAGTGGTTTTCAAGACCACCCGTTTCGGCCGCTCACGCACCCCTCCAATCCAAACACCCAAGCACAAACTATCCTAAATATACTACCTCATCTCCTCTTGTCCAGACCTAAACCGAAGCGAACAACACAAGATAAAGAAGCACCAAGACGCCACAGACACCACTTAAGATACGAAACAACCAGAAATTACGCCTTCACTGCCCAGAGATTTATATCGGGCTCGAAGACGCGGCGTATCATAGTATTAAACTCCTCAATCATTACCTCTGCCAGCGGAAACACTACACAACCCTCCATCGCATGCCCTCCCCAAACCCTTCCACCTTCATTACAGTCCGCCACGGATATATGCAGGTGCACAAAAGGCTCTCCATCCTTCTCAGTAATATTCCCATGCGATGGGAGAAGTTCGAAACCTCCCTCCTTCTCCATCCTCTTGTACTCGCCACCAAGGTAGAGCCCATACGAAACCTTCTTCAAACCACCTATAAGATATATACTACCGCTCTTGATGCCTTCCCTTCTGATCACCTCATATATCCCATTCAACAGATCCTCGTCCTTTCTAAACCGCACGAAGAATCGCCTGGCTACATTTACCCCTTTGTACTCCATCACAATCTCCTTGCCAATGCTACATAGCTACTAGGCGTATCGGAAATAACGACATCGCCAAAACCCGCAGACAAAAATAGCCGCCTCATCTCATCGTCTTCTGGTATGAGGTGTTTGGATATCGGATGCCCATGTTCTATATGAAACCTATTTATCTCGTCCCTTGAACCGTGATGGGATATCAAAAAGGCGCCGCCTTTTTTGAGGATCTTCGCTGCAGACAAAAGACACCTTCTCTTATCTTCCACGTGCGGAAAGGTGTTGTGACATATTATGGCATCTACACTCGCGCCTATCGCATCCATCTCCTCTGCAGGTATGTTATAGCAATATATGTTCTTATGTGGAAACTTCTCCCTCAATTTCTCAAGCATCCGGCTAGAGATGTCCACGGCATATATGACCCCGCCCTCTCCTATCTTCTCCAAGAGATACGGGATGATGGCGCCCGTTCCGCATCCGAGATCTACCACCCGCATATTCTCGGTTATACCTATTTCCTCGAGCAAGCTTTTGAACCATTTTGGGTCAAGCTCCGAGTGCCCTGGCCTCGTATCCCACTCTTCTGCAAGCCTATCAAAGAATTCACGGATCTCATTCATGGCTACCTTCCAAAAACCTTGATATCCTACCTGCCAACGGGGGAAGGAAGACGAGCTGAAGTATGATGCCCGGCAAGGCTACTACCGTGACCCCCAGTATAAGGGAGCGTAGCGGGATATCGCCTACCATAGCAGCGATGGAGACTGAGACTACCCTCCCCAGTATCATCGATACAGCAAGCGCCGCTGAAGTGGGAAGCCTAAATCTCGCCGAAAAGAACCAAACGCAAAGTGCATATGTCATGAGCTCGCAGGTCATGGGAAATAGGGATGCATAGGGGGGCATACCGGAGATAGAGTAGCTCACGATGGGGCTCAGCACGGCGGTAACGAGACCCCCGGAAAGTCCCATCACCAAAGATGCTAGCATCACGCAAAAGTGCATCGGCAAAAAGACCCGACCCGAAATCCCAAAGGTATGGACAGCATACGGCGCAAGCACTGACACAACTACGAATAGGCTTACAAATAAAGCCCACCTCGCACCGCGCGCACTTACAAATTGCGCCGGTCCGATATACGACTCAATTACGCCCTTCATCACCTACCTCCTTTTTTGATCTGCATCGCCTGAAAGGTTATTGGCAGAGGAGTTCCTTGTCAAACAGATTTTTATAAGGTATCTTAAAAATATGTGGAGGCGCCTTTTATTTCTAGTTATCCTTCTTTTGTCACCACTCGTGGCCGGCGCGCACCCACTCGGCATGAAGATATTAGGCCAGAGGATGGTTGTAGATATAAAGAGGGATGGAATCCTTGTCGATTACATAGCCGAGATACCAACTGTAGATATTGCCGACTGGATCAAGATACACATGCAGACAAAGGGGATATCCAACTTTAGCGCTGAAGAGGAAGAAGACTTCAATCAAAAGATCATAAATATGCTCAGCAGTGGAATACAGATCTCATATAACGGTGTAAGGTATGGTCTTGTAGGTGATCGGATGTCTAAAGAAAGGCCTGTAATTGGGGATCCAAACTTTTTCGAATATAGGGTAAGACTGTTCTCAAACATCCCTGATAGTTCCGAGGGGCAGATCTATAATGTGACTATATCAAACAAAAACCTCCCAAACCTCACATCTGTATACCTCGTAGGCATCAGGACTGGGGAGGGTATAGAGTTGAAAGATACGAATGTGCCTGAGATCATGGATTGGAGTTACGATCCATCATACAGAGAGATAAAATTCACATTTGCTATCAACGAAGCAGTAAAGAAAGAGAGTCTACGCGGCGGATTTGCATCCCCATCCAAAAATAGAGAGGCAAGGCTCATAACACTCCTCAAGAAAGATGACAAAAACCTGATGTTTTTGATCTCTCTCCTTGCGCTTGCGCTTGTCATGGGGGCAGTGCATGCCCTAGGTCCTGGACATGGGAAGGCCCTTACATGCGCGTATCTTGCGGGTTCTAAGGGTACTACAAGACATGCGTTGATACTAAGCGGCGTAGTAACATTTACACACACAGCAGTTGTGTACCTACTAGGCATATTCTATCTCATATTTTCAAAGAGATTCCCCATCGAGAGATTTGCCAATTGGATAAATTTGGCAACTGGTGCCTTTGTCTTATCAATAGGTGTATATGCCCTCATCCAAAGATCTATCGGCCTAGCAAGAGGGGTCCATCACGATTACCACGCCGATCATCACTCTGATCACTATGCCGATCACCATGGCACCGGGAAGATTATCCTATTCGGTATGAGTGTAGGCATACTCCCATGTCCAACCGCACTTGCACTTATGGGTTTTGCAATATCTATAAACAAAATTTTATTAGGTCTTGTCACCGTTGCCGCATTCAGCATTGGACTAGCAGGCACACTTACATTGATAGGTATTCTAACTATAAGGTCGTCTCGCCTCATCTATAAATACGAAAGGTTTGAAACGATTGGGAGGTTTCTGCCTGTGGTAAGCGCCGTGGTCGTGACCGCCATTGGAGGCGTAATCGTATTCTCCGCGCTCAAGGCAATATAAAATTATCTCTTGATCCTCTCTATGCCGCCCATATACCGCCTCAAGACCTGAGGTACAACAACAGAACCATCGGCCTCCTGATAATTCTCCAAAATGGCGATGAGTGCGCGGCTCACCGCGATGGCCGTGCCATTTAGCGTATGGACAAAGAGCGGTCTCTTCTCGCCTTCCCGCTTGAATTTTATCCCGAGCCGTCTCGCCTGATAATCGGTGCAATTGGATGTAGATGTCACCTCGCCATACTCTCCGCCTTCCCCTCTCCCAGGCATCCACGCCTCCAGATCAAATTTTCTATATGCAGGGGCACCCAAATCTCCAGTACATATATCAACAACCCGATAAGGTATACCGAGACCTTGAAACAATCTCTCCTCATACTCCACAAATTTGTTATGCATCTCCTCTGACATCTCTGGAGTAGTAAAGGCAAACATCTCCACCTTTGTAAATTGATGGACGCGATATAGTCCTTTGGATTCCCTGCCTGCGGCGCCCGCCTCTGTCCTAAAGCAATGTGAAACGCCAACAAATTTCAGCGGCAGGTCTTCTTCTTTGAGGATGACATCAGCATACATCCCCCCCAATGTAATCTCCGCAGTAGCAATGAGGCAAAGGTCTGTGTCTGCAATGGAGTATATCTGTGTTTCGTTACCGCGCGGGTTAAATCCGATACCGTCCAAAATCTCGCTCCGCGCCAGATCGGGTGTGATCACGGGTGTAAAACCCTCCTTCACAAGGATATCAAACGCATAGTTCACGAGCGCAAGCTCAAGTAGGGCGGCTTCGTTCTTTAGATAATAAAACTTCTGCCCTGTCACTTTGGAACCAGACTCAAAGTCTAAAATACCCAACCTCTCCCCAAGTGTCACGTGATCGAGCAGCTTAAAATCAAAATGCCTCGGCGTTCCCCACCTTTTAACTTCCCTATTCTCACGCTCACTGCTACCAACCGGGGCATCAGGATGGGTCATGTTAGGAATGGTTTTAAGTATCTTCTCAAGCAAAACCTCGATCTCGCCCAATCTCGATTCCTTCTCTTGTATCGAAATCTTTAGCCCACGCCCTTTCTCAACCAATTCCCTCCGCACCGCTTCATCTACATCTCCTTTTAAGATAGAGGCATTCTTCTTCTGCTCGGCGTTAAGCACCTCTATATCGCGAATGAGCGACCTCCTCTCGCTATCTAGCCGCAAAAACTCATCAAAATCAACAACAACACCCCTCCTCTCACAATTAGTACGGACCAAGTCGATGTTATCCCTGACAAACTTTGGATCTAACATTACATACTCCTTCTAAATTCATCATCGATGATGTGGCTATAAAAACTAAATGGCCTTACACCTTGGACCATGATGCCGTTTATAAATAGCACTGGCCCATTAGTAATGCCTAGCCTCTTGGCTTCATCCAAATTTTTTAAAACAGCATCATTATGAGCACCTTTCTTGAGGCACTTTGTAAAGCCATCTCCAAATCCTTTTTCCATACCATAGGCCTCCAAACGTTCAGATGAAGGCGCGTCCACACCAGAGATCCACTCCGCCATATCAAAATAACTTCCCACCTCTGAGGCGCAATAAAGCGCATTACCTACATCTGCGCCCATCGCATCTCCGCCGCTATAAAAGGCCTTCGCAATGAATGTAACATAGACAGGATATGCGTCCAAGAGCCTCTTTATAGTGTGAAGGAGCTCCTTGCCATCAGAAGACCTTGGATCAATGAAACCCACAAGCGTTACCCTAGTATCCCTTACCTTTCTGACTGCCATGCTATATTTTAGGTCTAGAGGAAACCTCTTTGGCTCCAAAAATATATCTATGTCCGCAACACGCCAAAGTCTTCTCACGAGCGTATCGATGGCTGCCTTTCTTTCTATCCCCATTATTACATTTTTTACCTGTTCGCGCGCAGATTCAAAATCCTGACCTGCAAACATCCCTTTATTCAATTCATAGAATCTCCTAATTACCTCATCTGGGGGCGGTTTTATCTGGCTTACCACCTCATTCAAGTATTCGTCCTTCCCCTTTTTCTTCGCTGCTGCCTCAATCTCTATAAGCTTATCGGCAATTACCTGTTCCAAGCGCCCAAGCCTGTCGTTGTATAGATCTGCGGAGTTAGCGCCACCAAGATCGGTTATGTCGCTTGTCCCTTCGCCAAATGCCTCCTCCCATGTAATGGGAATGCCGTTTACCTTTGCAACTACATCCCGAGGATTAGACCCGCTTCCTCCCCCATGGACATATGTCGTCCAGATAAAAAGAGATGTGCCAATCAAACTTAGAAACAACGCATATTTCCAGCGACCTTTCATAATAAAACCGCCGTTCTATATATCATAATATAGACAAAATTCATATGGGACAGGTCTCAACCTTATCTCGTTCACCTCTCTTGCCATCTTGTACTCTATCCACATATCAATAACGTCCTTGGTAAAGACATCTCCCTTGAGCAAGAAGTCGTGGTCCTTCTTCAATGCCAAAAGCGCTTCTTCAAGCGAGGCCGGCATCTTCGGCACATCAGCAAGCTCCTGTGGAGAGAGGCCATATATATCCTTGTCGAGCGGGGCGCCCGGATCAATCCTCTGTTGTATCCCGTCCAATGCCGCCATGAGGATCGCCGAGAAGGCAAGATAGCCATTACATGAAGGATCGGGCGGCCTGTACTCGATCCGCTTTGACTTGGGTGAAGGTGAATACATGGGTATCCTCACCGCAGCAGACCTGTTCCTGCTAGAATAGGCAAGATTAACAGGCGCCTCAAATCCGGGGACAAGCCTCCTGTAAGAATTTGTGGTAGGATTAGTGAATGCAGCTATGGCGGGCGCATGCCTTAATATCCCACCTATAGCCCACAAGGCAATCTCTGAAAGCCCGCCGTACTTATCTCCGGCAAATATAGGCTTCCCAGCCTTCCAGATGCTTACATGAACATGCATCCCACTCCCATTGTCATCGAATATGGGCTTTGGCATAAATGTAACTGTCTTGTTGTGTTTCTTAGCTACGTTCTTTACCACATACTTAAACCAGAGGAGGTTATCACCCATCTCTACCAGAGGGGCATAGCGCATATCTATCTCGCTCTGCCCTCCTGTGGCCACCTCGTGATGCTCTGCCTCGCATTGAATACCTAATTTCTCCAAGGTAAGGAGCATTTCACGCCTTATCTCACATAGGGAATCTGTAGGCGGGACCGGGAAGTATCCCTCTTTGTAGCGGATCTTGTAGCCGAGATTCGGCGCTTCGCCGCTACCCCTATTCCACTCCCCCTCCTTAGAATCTATATGATAAAATCCTTCGTACTGCTTCTGATCGAACTTCACATTGTCAAATACAAAAAACTCTGCCTCTGGGCCAAAGTATGCAACATCCCCGATGCCGGTAGACCTAAGATACGCCTCTGCTTTCTTTGCCACAAATCTCGGATCACGACTGTAAGGTGCACGTGTGATTGGATCTACAATGTTACATATAAGGCTCAAAGTAGGCACGTTACTAAAAGGTTCCACTACGGCAGTAGTTGGATCCGGGATGACTAACATATCCGAATGGTGGATAGGCTGCCATCCACGGATAGAAGAACCATCAAAACCAAAGCCCTCTTCGAAAGATGACTCAGTAAGGAGCCTAGATGGAACGGAGAAGTGCTGCCATACCCCCGGAAAGTCAACAAACTTCAGATCCACCATCTCCGCCTTCATATCCTTCACTAGCGCTACGACCTCCGCAGGTGTTGTGTTATGCCTCATATTGATTTACCCCCTTTTGAAAAAGATTTTATGCCGTGCTATATTGCGTCATCACCGATCTCACCGGTCCTGATCCTAACGGTCTCATCCACATTACTCACAAATACCTTTCCGTCACCAATCTTGCCTGTCCTAGCAGTCCTGATGATTGCATCAACCGCATCCTTCACCATATGATCCGGCACCACCACCTCTATCTTAATCTTCGGGAGAAAATCGATGAGATACTCGGCGCCCCTATATACCTCTGTATGCCCCTTCTGTCTTCCAAAGCCCTTCACTTCAGTAACCGTCATCCCCCTTGTCCCTATCTCAAGAAGGGCGTCCTTGACATCGTCCAGTTTGAACGGCTTGATAACAGCCTCTATCTTCTTCATAAAAAAATCCTCTACAACCATTTCCACATCTTTAGCAAGCGATTTTCTAATTAGGAGAATGTGAACAAGAATCAAAAGACCACATCAACGTCTCAATGCAGCATAAGGACTTTTTTCGAAGTCATCGTGGATATGTCTCTCCCTCTCTACAGGTGCAGTAGGATGGGATGGTTCCCCGGTAAGGGCATGTGGTATCGGTATATGATGTCTCTCAAAAAATCTAAACAACGCCTCCCTCGAAACCCTCCGGTGCCCACCTGGGGTTCGATACCCCTCCAACTGTCCTTTATCTATCCATTCTATCACGGTCGTCTGATGGACGTGTAGGAGAGACGCCACCTCACCTGTTGTAAATACCTGTTTTTTATACATAATATAAATCCTCCTTCTTTTCCCTAATTTTTATATATATTATAATATTTATAAAAAAATATGTGGATTGCAAGTATTTTTTCAATTTTTTTAACCTATGGCCCCTGCAGCTCCAGAGACAAAAAACAAAAAGCAATGAAGGTATAACATATCCAAGATACTTTACAATTGATTTATATATCTACTACGATGTAGCTTATACATATGGGCGCCAAGAGGGATAAAAGATGTAGGGAAAGACACAGCGCCTCTAGGGCAACCTGCAGACCGGACGGCAACGAAAAGAAGAGTATACTAGAGGTCTACGCCAGGATCGAAAATAAAAAGAAGCCATATGACATTGAGGTCCCACCCGAGTTTTCCGAAGGTGGAGAAGAACCACGGATCGGTGAGCTCTTGGAGGCGATCTTTCTACCGTCAGGCGACATACAGCTCGTATCGCTAAAGGAGTTAGGGAGGGTAATCCCCACCCTCAGCAAAGAAAGATCTAGACTACTGATACCATACATCACGCCGCTCCTCAAAGAAACCTATCATGAAGATATCAGGTGCGAATCGATAAAACTGCTTGGAAAAATAGGGGACGCATCTCCCCTCCCACATATTGCAATGATAGCCAAGACCACCGATTCTCCAAGATTAAAGGAAGAGGCTGTAAGGGCGATTGGCGTCCTCAAAGGTCGGAGATATCTGGAGTTCATATCAGATCTGCTCCAAGAAATCTACGATGAACCTGTAGCTGTAAGAAAGGCAGCGGCATTTGCCATCGGAAGGATAGATCCCAAAGGGTCAATATGGGCGCTGGTTGAAAGCGCCATCAACGATCCATCTCCGGAAGTACGGCGCACCGCTTCTATCACCATATCCAATAATCTCCCGCGACTTGAAAGGGAAACGGCAAAGGCAGTAGTTTTAAAGATGTCTGCTCAAATACACGAGGATGTTGAACAGGATGAAGATGTAAGAGTTGCTGTAGTCAATATGATGTCCATCGCAATAGATGATATATTTATAACGGAACTCATGGAGTGTCTAAAGAATGATCCGAGTCCGCGGGTAAGGGGCGAAGCGGCCAATGCGCTTTCGCACTACTTCAGCCCAGATATAGAAAGGGCATTGATAGACAGCTTCAATAAAGAAGATGGCGAGGCAAGGGAAAGGATCGCGCTGGCAATTGCGCAATACGCGATGAAAAATCCGCTCGTCCTCCATGATGAAATTTGCAGCACCCTTATAGAGATTCAGAAGACCTTCCCGCGAGGTTCATATATATGGAAGGTGGCAGTAAAGGCGCTCCCGGCTATATAACCTCTGTGTCTAATCGGCTAGTCTTGTGAACAAAGCCCAAGGCAATAAATATTATAATGGCACCTATCGCCTCATGGAATCCTATCCATTTCTTGGAAACAACTCCATCGATGATAATAGACACTATCGGCACCAAATACGTAGTGGTAGCGGCGCCGGTCCCGCCCATCGCCCTGACAAGTTTATAAAAGAGGATGAATGCGACAAATGTGCTACAGATACCAAGATAAAAGATGGCTGCAAGCGGTTTTAGAAGCGGCTCCCCCGTTAGAAAATACGCGCTAAAACCGTGCGCCAAAGAAATTGGGACGAGGACAGAAAGCGCACCAATACATTCCAAAAACAACATACTGGCATTGTCTACATGAGGAGCAAGCTTTTTGAGCCACGCAACCGATATACCATAACAAATAGCGGTGCCAATAATTGCGATAATACCAAGCGCCCCTTCCGGTCTGGAAATGGATGGCATAAATATAACAGCTATCCCTACCATACCAAGCACAATACCCAACTTTTTGCCGCGCGTAATCGGCTCACTATCCCTTCCGGCAATTGGGCCGATAAAAAGGAGCGTAAATAATGGCGAGGTAGCAATGATTATAGATGCCAGCGCTGGTTGTACATGCTGCTCACCCCAAAATAGAAGGGCCCAAGGTATTCCAACTCCTATGGCGCCGTTGATTATAACCGGCGCCAGATGCCCTATTTGCAGGTGTCGCCCCCTTGTCTTCATATAGGCAAGGGAAAGAAGGGCTGCAATCGCCACGCGGATCGCAGCTGCAAGGAATGGTGAAAACCCAGTCAAACTGATATTTATGGCAAAATATGAACCACCCCAAAATATACACACCAAGATGAAATAGGTTAACACCATACTAGATCTCACTCCGAGCGAAGTGCAGCTCTTATCCTGCTTATAACCATCTCTATGGCTACATCGTTGTAGTCTTTCCACGGAATAATGATATCAGCAAATTCCTTAGTGGGAGCCACAAAGGTCTTATACATCGGGCGAACGGTACTTAAATACTGATTTACCACTGATTCGGTCGTCCTCCCCCGTTCTTTGATATCGCGCATGAGCCTCCTTATAAACCTTATATCTGACGGCGCCTCTACAAACGTCTTTATATCTATCAAATTAAGCAACGTGGCATTTTCATACAGGAGTATCCCTTCCAAAATGATAACAGGATGCGCCTTCACAAGCCGCTTCTCCGGCCTTCTGGTGTGGGTTACAAAGTCATAGATTGGTGCCTCTATATTTCTTCCATCCTTCAGCTCTGAAACATGCTGGATGAATAGATCTACATCGATAGAAGAGGGGTGATCAAAGTTTCGCTGAATCCTTATATCTTCCGGTAGCGAGGAAAGATCCTTGTAATAACTATCCATCCCAAGGAAACTGATATTGTCTTCCCCAACAGAGTCTATGATCCTATTCGCAACGGTGGTCTTCCCCGATCCAGACCCGCCAGCTATACCTATAACAAGTGCCTTCATTTCTCCTCGACTTTGTTTTTTATACATTATTTAAATTTTCAAAACAATATCCCGTGTCACTTTGTTGGTTTGACCGCCCCTCCAATAGCGGTTTTAAGCACATTGGCAAGCGACTGATCCATCTTTTCAAGTTCGGCCACCTCTTTTGCTGCCTCTTCCACATTGCCAAGTTTTAGGTAGGCAACGGCTATATCATAATGCGCCTCGGGAAAATTCCACTTCAATTCGACTGCCTTCTTTAACAGAGGTATCGCCTGCTCATAATTACCTTGAAACAGATATGCTGTACCAAAGTTAAAATAAGCGCTGGGTTCATTGGGCATCTCGCTCACGGCCTTCTTGCAGTATGAAATGGCCTCGTCAAACTTCTCCTGCCTTGCAAGCACGTTGCAGAGGTTCAGTTTGGATTTGGGTTCGGATGAATCAATCTCCAACGTACGCATATATTCCGCCGTAGCCTCATCGTATTTCCCCATATCAATATATATATTTCCTAGGTTTACATGCGCCCCAATGTGTTTCGGATCAAGCTCTATCGCCTTCTGATATTCTGAGATTGCCTCATTCAATCTGCCGGCTGTTTGGTGTTCATACCCCAAGTTATAATGGCGTATGGCCTCCTTGGCCTTTCTGTTGCAACCGAGCCCACACAATAAGGCAAGTGACAAGGCAAAAACTATGAGCGCATATCTATTTTTCATAGAAACTCCCCCTTTTGATTAAAACAAATGGGACGCCCTTCACCTATTATATCCCATCCTGTCGGGGTGAGAGGATTTGAACCTCCGACACCTGCGTCCCGAACGCAGTGCTCTAAACCAGGCTGAGCTACACCCCGATGGATACCAAGCCTAGATCATGAAGCATTATTTATCAAAAAATGCAATAGATTTTCAAGGATGGGTCGCTACTGGTAAAGATATTACCCACCATTTCCATCGCTTGGCAAGGAGAATACCCTGATTGTCTTATCCCACCAAGGCGTCTTCTTGATCTCTTCTCCTGTCGGCTCAAACTTGAAGATATTCTGAAGTTCTGGCGGCGTCTCCACATCCTTCAGCTCAGGTGGGATGCTTCCTTGAAACAGCTCTATTACAATATCCGTATTTCTAGCACTGATACGCATGCTATCGTATACATATCTATCAAATAGGAATAGTATTGCAAAGAGGGCGGCTATGCCAATTATGCCCCTTAGGTTAAATCCAAGTTCCCAGACATTTATCTGCGGCGCGAGGCGATTTGTAATCCCCAGTACAATGTCTACAATCAATATGGCTATAATAACCGGGGCGGCGACCTGTACTGACATCACCAAGACGTTTGCAGAAAGGACTATCAAAAAGTCCATCAGAGGAAACAGGCCTGGCCTGACATTGGGAAAACTAAATGGCGGAATCAGCTCATAACTCTCAATGAAGGATTTTAAAAAGAGGAGGTGTCCACCTAACACCAGATATATCACGAGCGCTAGTTGAAACAGGAATTGACCAGAGGTAGAACCCTGCTCACCTAGCTGTGGTATGAGGACGCGCGCAAGGGAGGCGCCCCGTTGGTTGTCCACCATCCTCCCTGCCGCCTCAAAGCCATAGAATATCAGCGAAGCAGAGAGCCCTATTGCAAGACCTATAAACATCTCCTTGAAATACAAGGCGAACAAAACCATCCACTCGCTCGGCAAGACAGACTTTGGATCGCTCGGTTTTAGAAGTGGGTACAGATATAGGGCAATAACCAGTGCAGTGCCGACCACTATCCTGCGCGGGACCGGTTTGCCAACCAAAAACGGAATCACAGAAAAGGCAGTAAGCAGCCTCATCCATATGATAGAAAGACACACCGCCGCAGTCTGGAGGTCTATATCTATCCCGAGGGTTTTAAAGACATCGGCCATCTTACGCTTTCTAGCCTATACTCTTGTAGAAATTTGAAAGGAGATGGGTTGCAAAGCTAAGCAGCTTTCCATACATCCACTCGCCACCCACCGCAAGCGTAACCACTACCCCAATGAGTTTCGGTACAAACGTAATGGTCATTTCCTGAATCTGCGTAGTGGCTTGGATGATAGATATAACAAGGCCTATGATGAGTGCAACGGCAACCGGCGGCGCAGTGATTATAAGGGCAAGGTAAAGGGTCTGTTTGGCAATTGCTGTAAAATATTCATACATAACCGCCTCCAATCATACATAACCAAGTATCAAACCCTTCACTATGAGGTGCCAACCGTCCATCAAGACAAACAAAAGGAGTTTGAATGGAAGTGCAATGGTAATTGGCGAGATCTGGAACATACCAAGCGAAAGGAGTATATTTGCAACAACTATGTCAATTATCAAGAACGGCAGGAATATCACAAAACCTATCTGAAACGCTTCAGAGAGTTCGCTCACTGCAAATGCAGGGATGAGATTCAAAAAATCATTTCGCCCTATCTTCTCGCGCTCGGTATCATCCTTCTCAAGCTTCCTGGCCATATTATAAAACAAATCTACCTCCCCTTGATGCGCATGCTGTACCAGAAACGCCCTTACAGGTTCTTTGCCAACATCAGCGGCCTTTACGAGTAATTCTACCGTTGCCTGAGAGATGAGAGGTTGGTTAGTGCCTTGATTAATAACACTCCCTGCCTCTCTGTATACCTGATATCCAACCGGCGCCATTATGTAGATAGTAAGTATCATGGCCAGCCCGGTAATTACGATATTTGGCGGCACCTGCTGAGTTCCTAATGCATTTCTGATAAGCGCAAGCACTACTGAAAGCTTCACGAACGCCGTCGCCATCATCACAACAAATGGCGCTAAGGCGACCGCAATTAAGATGATGAGGATAAAAAGCGGCCTAGATATCCCACCTCCGCCTCCAGCTACACTCTCGGCATACGCAGTGAGAGGAGACAAAAATATAATACCAAGGATGGCGGCTTGACTAACCCTCAGCCCTTTTATCATATGAAGCTCCTTCCACATCCCCTTTGTCAAGGTCTGAGATGAAGTTAATTCCATGTTCAGAGTCGCCTATTAGGATATATCGTGAGCCAACCTTGACTATATAAAGCGCCTTCTTTCTCCCAATAAAATGCCTTGCAACAACCTCTATATATCTCCCTCCCAGCCCCTTATCCAAAAACTTAAGCCTGGGCGCTGCATAACGGAGCAAAACAACTGCCACAACGCATACTACTACAAGTACTACAAGCATCTTTATAAACAAAATGGTAAAATCCCCGGCTGATGAAATATTTGCGGGAGATGATGAGATATTGCCGACTACCAACCACATCCCACCCTCCAGAAGAGAACCGCTATCTTATTATCCTCACTATCCTCACACCAAGTTTCCCATCCACATCCACCAGTTCACCCTTGGCAAACAATTTTCCGCCAACAACCAGATCCACCACCTCATTGGCAGGACGTGCAAGTTCGATCACATCTCCAAGTTTCAAAAGGACAAGTTCGCGCATAGTAATGGATTTCTTTCCCATAACAGCCACAATCTGCACTGGAACATCCGCCGCAGCATCCAACATATCGCGTGGGGCTGCTTCCTGAGTAGGCCTGGGTTCGCGGCCGGCTCTGCCGCTTGGCGAAGCATCTCTCTCCTCGTATTCTTCCTCAAATTCGCCCTCGTCAAATTCTGCCTCTTCGCCAATATCCTCTTTCATATTATCATCTGCCATACGCACCCCTCTAGTTTGAGACTATACCATATATAAAAAAGATCGCCAACTTATTTGACTACTCTACTACATCCAACCTAAACCTTGCCTTCTCCTTGTCAAGACCCTCCAATTTCGCAGTCACTCCCTCTTCCGAATCGCCAAAATGAATTGTAACACTTCCGCTTAATATACCGCCGCTCAAGTTAAGCATGCTCTCGTCAAACAAAATTATATCACCTGCCTCAAGACCCTCTAGATCTACTGGATTTATCATAGATCTGCCAGCCTCTGCCCATACCGGCACATTCAAAAAACCGAATCTCTCAAGCTCATTCTTAAAATAGTTCCGCTCTCGAGTTATATCACCAGCACCCTTTTGTATCTTTATAAACTCACTTACGGAACCAGATGGAATAATAATATTAAATATTCCACTGTTGTCTAATATCCTTACCTCGAATGTAGCAACATAAAGATCCCCCTTGGCCTCAGCGTAAGTAAGGACACCATGTGGCTCCGAAATAAACCTTTCAAACCTGAAATGAAGGCGCGGTTTTGTATCACACATATCGTATATCTTTTTAAGGACCTGCATGACTAGATATTGGAGGATCCCCAGTTCAACATCCGTAAATCTTCTAGTGTCGCTTGGCGATGTCTTTTCTGTACCACCTAACAACCGATCTATCAAAAGCGAGGAAATCTCGTAGTCTATAGTAAAAAGCAGCTTCCAACTTGGCGCTGACATTCCTATAACGCCGATGACAGACGCCTCTGGTAGTTTAGAAACAAAATCCTCCGCCAAAAACCTCTCGGCAGAGACAAGTTTTATACTAACCTCCCCTCCTATATGGCCTGCTATCGTATCTAAAACCCCTTCTTTAATCCTTGTCCTTGCCTCATTGGCAGGGAGGAGCTCACACATGGCCTTTATAATGCCAATTTCTTCCCTAGAAATTCTCTTTAGATTTTCTAATCTGAAGGGTCTTATCATTTTTTAACAATCATCCAACCTTTATATCGCCAACGGCTATCCCCTTTGCCTCCAGTTCAGCCTTTATATCACCAGCGCTTGCCGAAAAGATATTCCTCACTTCTGCATCTGAAGAGAGAAACATGATGTTTACTTTATCATGCTTGACTGAAACACGCAACCTTAAACCTCTAAATACTTTTTCATTTAATTCCAATCTCACCTCTTTATCACCCTCCAAGTTTACGCCCGTACCAACAAATTTCACAATCTGATTTACTATGTGTTGAATATGCTCGCGGGAAAGAACCTGTGCCTTCAGCGCTGCATTGAATTCTGTACTAAATTTGCTGGACATGGCTGCAGCAGCAATTTTTGCCTGAGCCGCTTTTGATAGCCCAACCTGCGATCGTCGCTCAGTCAATGCATGTCCATAACTCCTGCCTCCACCCGTATCTGCACCGCCTCCCTTCGTCTTCCCCTTGCCCACGATTTTATAATCTACGGATGCGTGATCCGTACGATCCGATTTTGCCTTTTCTTTTTTGGACTGGCGATCTCTTTCATCTGATTTTTCATCCTGCTTTTTCTCTCCGTCTTCTCTCCTCACAACACGGCTTGTGTCATACTGTTCCGGTTTTGCAAGTATAGGATCTGATTTGAGACTGCTCTTCTGATCTAATATACTTTTCTCTAAAACCTTATCAAATGGAGAGGGTTCGGTTTTCTTGATTGGAGGTTTGTCAACAATGTTCTCCGATACCCTCGGCTGTTCTTTCTCCTTAACCTTTTCGGTCATAACACACCCTTTTACTTTTAAATTTCTTGCGTTTCCTCACCGTGCCACTTCCTAAGTTGATGAATAACATTTCCAAGCTCGTTCAACTCCCTCTCCTCCTTTCTTGTAAGCTCCTTCTCTATCTTCTTGCGCCACAACTCCTTGTGTTTCTCCATGATCCTCAACTCTTTGCATGCCTCTATATAATCCTTCCTTGCCCTCCCAACCGCCTCTTCAGCCGCCGCTACCCTCTCCTCCTGCTCTTCAATCTCTTTTTCCTTTTCCTCCTCATCCTCTTTAAGTTTCCTTAAATAGTTATTATATATATTGCCGTCGAATATAGAAGAACCTGGCCCCATCCTTTGATACATCCTCTTTCGATACTCCTTCCACTTTCTCACTATTTCATCTCTCTCTTTCTCCAGTTTCTTTTTTAATTCCTTTGCCTCGGCGAGCGCCTTGATGGCCAAGGCAAGCGCCTCTTCCGCCTTCTTCTTTTCCCTCTCCTTAATGACTAGCAACGCTTGCAACCTGTATCTCTCTCTGGCCATACATCTCCTCAAAACAGATTGATCAACATATCCACCGTTTCTTCAAATGTATGTTTTTCATACACGCCTTGCTTTAAAAAGTTATTCACATCCTCTATCTTTTGTATTGCATAATCAACCCTCGGGTCTGAACCTTCTTCGTACGCTCCTATCAATATAAGATCTCTCTCTTTTTCATAATTGGCAATAATCTCCCTCACCTTCTGTGCAGCCTCCATATGCTCTTTTGTTACAATGTCACTCATAACACGGCTCACGCTCTGCGAAATATCTATGGCGGGGTAATGTGCCCTGGCAGCAAGATCTCTGGAAAGCACAATATGTCCATCCAATATTGAGCGAGTTTCATCGGCTATCGGTTCAGTCATATCATCACCCGCAACCAGTATGGTATAAAATGCGGTTATGGAACCCTTGTCAGAATTACCGGACCTCTCAAGCAGTCTTGGTAATGTAGAAAAGACAGATGGCGTAAAACCCTGCCTTGCCGGAGGTTCGCCAACTGCAAGCCCTACCTCCCTCAGTGCCCTTGCAAACCGTGTTACAGAATCCATCATTAGCATAACCCTTTTTCCCTGATCCCTAAAATATTCTGCTATAGCAGTCGCAACATATGCCGCCTTTAATCTCACCAGCGAAGGTTGATCGGAGGTTGAAACTACCACCACAGAACGTTTAAGTCCCTCTTCGCCCAGATCACGCTCTATAAAATCGCGCACCTCTCGTCCTCTCTCACCAACCAGGCATATGACATTTATATCTGCTTCTGTATTCCGAGCTATCATACCAATTAGGGTAGATTTGCCCACTCCTGCAGCCGCAAAGAAACCGATGCGCTGCCCTTCTCCACATGTAAGGAGGCCGTCTATCGCCTTTATCCCAGTGGCTATCGGCTTGGTAACACGTCTTCTCTTTAAGGCACAGGGCGGCTCAGTGGTCACAGGATATTCAGTAGTACACTTAAGCGGTCCTTTTTCTTCAAAATCAAGCGGATCACCCAACCCATTTAGCACCCTCCCAAGCAACTGCTCTCCAACCCTCACCGTAAGGTACTTGCCCGTAGGAACCACATCGTTACCCAGTCCTATTCCCTCCAGATTCCCGAGGGCCATCAGGAGGACCTCCTGATCCTTAAATCCAACTACTTCTGCCCTTATAGGTGGTGCACCATACGGATATATAAAGCAGAGTTCGCCCATCCTAACGCCTGGGAGGACAGCGCGGACCACTAAACCTGTAAGACCTGTTACCTTTCCTTTTATAGTATAAGTGGAAACTGCCCTAAGATTATGAAGGTATCTATCGAAATCTATCTCCGGCACCTCTAACTTGTATCTTTTGTCAAACGCATCTGACATATCAATCCAGCATATCTTTTATAATTCCAGCGCCTTTTTTATTGCCTCCAGTTGCGTCTCCAATCTTGCATCTATCGTACCAATCTCAGTCTCCACTATACACCCACCCCTCGATATGCTCTCATCTTCCTTAAAAACTATCCTCTTTGCCCTGTCAAAATCATCACTGTACCGATATCCCTCACTTACCATAACTTTATAGTCCTCGGGATTGAGACGAACAAGTATCCTATCACCAAGGGAGGCATCTATAGCATTTTTCACAATAGACCTTACCGCCTCTGCATGCTCACTGACTATTGTACCAATGACCTTTTCAGAGATGGTCATAACAAGCCGCAAGATATCACCTTCTACCTTGCGATAAAATTCGTCTTTTACCCTCTCAAATGCGGCAAGGTGTGAGGTAACACTTGCTAACCCCTCCTCTCTCCCTTCATGATAGCCCCGCATCTTTTCCTCTTCAAACTTCTTCTTGGCTGCATCCAATATCTCCTCTGCCTCCTTCCTGATCTTTTCAGCTACAAGATTCGCCTCCTCTATAATAGCCGATGCTTGTTCCCTTGCCTCAACGACTCTCCTATCTAATACACCCTTTTCTTCGCCGGTTGCAGGTGGTACAGTCGGTGTGAAGATGCCGCGCCTTACCCTCTCCTCTACACCAAGTTCTTTCTGTAATTCTTTCCCTTTTATTATCTTTTTGGTCATGAGATAGGTTTATATCACACTATCCTTCTCTTGCCAACTATCACCATTTGAAATCATCTCTTCGGCCGAAGACGGATTTAATGGGAGTTCAGTGGCAGCAGGAGCGCCCGCCATCACCTGCTCCTCCGACTTAATGCGCCTACATATACTGCCATCTATGGCGCCGCTCCTCGACAATGCGCCTATCCTTTCCAAAATAAGTTCCTTCCGAAGTGATGCCACTGAAGCCGGTGACCCAGAGGTATATTGATCAATATAGCGCCTAAGTAGATAGCTTCTCCTTGGTTCCAACTTATACTTCATAGACAGGAATATCTCTTCTTCCCCCTTTTGAAGCGCCTTTGCAAAAGAGATAAAACCCATCTCTTCAAAAAACAAATCCGTTGGGGTTGAACCGGCAGTATTCATCTGCAACACTGAATACTTGGCGTCTCTTGTGAGAATTGGATGGACATCCGTAAGAGACCTTATCCTCTGCTGCAGGAGGTGCGCATCCTCCACCGGCAGCCTATTTAATACGATGGAGATGATGTTTCTATCCATCCCCTTAAATGCCATAGCAAGTTCATGTATACCTATATCCACAAATAAGCTCTTGAGTTCACTGCTCTTTAGAAATGGGATATCGGCAAAACCGAACTCACTACCCACGCCACCTGTCGCAACAGTGAAACCGGCAAACCTTGCCTCCAACTTTCCTTGTATCACACCAAGTATCTCCGGCGGAACGGCAAAGGCATCGATCAATGTAGGAAGTTTGTTCTTTATCCTTTTTGGTAACCGCTCTATCAGGTACCTCACATGGGAGGAAGGGAGATAACGGAGTAACACCCCAACTACCCTCGGCGACTCTTCAGATAGAATATCCAAAAGCCATGCAGGATGTATCTCAGAGATATTTGCAAATACATGGAGGCTCATATGGGCCTTGATGCGGTTCCTTATATCTTCCTTATCTAAAGTGCCTTCGACTGATTCTGTCTGCGCTATTTCGCCAATCTTTACCTCCTCGCTCTCAATAGCAAATTTTTTGAGCTCGGCTATATCAGCGCCAAACAGCCTCATCATATCCACCGCCGTTTTCAACCTTATGTCCCTTATTTCCCCCACCATGCCTCCATCCTACATTTACTGAATGTTCGTGTTCAGAACCGCCTTCAGAGATGATACACCCTGATCCGCTGTTTTTACCACCAGTTCAGTAAGTTGAGCAAAATGATATATATATGCCTGTACCGCAAGCAATTCCTGATTTGAAAATCTCTTACCGCTAAACAAGACCTCGTTTACAAGCTGTTCCATCTTCATCTGTCCATCATTTACCTGTGAAAGGAGAGAGACTACCTTTTCAACACCGCTTGTGCCATCAATCCCAACCTTTAATTTTGACTCATCTATTGGAATGCCTGCTGCAGAAATGGAGTCCACTCCTACATCGGGCAAACCAAGTTCATTCCTGCTAATGCCCAATTCACGCGCAAACTCCTCTCCCGAATTCATCATATCAAACATCTCTTTAAAGGCTGTATTTTCGGTCTGTGGAACACTTGGCCCTTTTTGTTTGGAAACTTCAGATACTGCCTTTTCTATAACTGCTGCATCTAACTTCATGGATGCTACCATAATACCTCCGCTCACTCTCCTTCTTTTCCCCCTTCGCCGTTATCTTCGTCGTCCTTCTTTGTGGTGCCGGCAGATATGGCCTTTATCTTTTTGAGCAGCAACTCAAGTGCCCTAGCATGTAGACGAGATGCCCAAGATTTAGAAAGACCAAGCTTTTCGCCCGCCTCCTCCAAAGTCTTGTTCTGAAAGTAATACATCTTTATTAACTGCTTTTCCTTTTCCGGAAGCATATTGACAGCCGTGCGCATATACTCTCTTACCTGCATGAACTCCAAGGTGCGAGAGGCATCTACATTATCTTTATCCTCTATATCCATCTCCTCAGATGCATCGAGAGATATCACGTATATTGAGGCAAGCGAATTGACCGTATCCGCAAGTTGCTCCTCTACATCATCTGGAATATGATGTGTGGATTTATACTGTAGGTAATCGTTCGCTGCTTCTTCCATCTTGATCTTCGCATATACGGAACGTGGCAACCAACCAGACTTCCTAAGACCATCGTATATAGCGCCTTTTATCCTATAATAGGCAAATGTTTTGAAATCGACATCTTGTGATTCATCATACCGTTTTGCCGCCTCCAGTAGACCTATCCTTGCATTACACAGGATTTCCTCATAATCCACGGCAGACGATAATGCCTGTGACACCTTCCCTGCTATAGACGCCGCAAAAGGCATATACTGCTCAACAAGTTCGTTGCACCTTGAGTTCTCTTCAGGCTCTTTATGGGTGCTGACCACAATAGCGAGCCTCTTCTTATCTATCTTCTCCCGAAGTGCCGCCCGTCTTGTTGTCGCCTCTACCATCCTTGCGCCCTTTTTCTCTTTGAGCACCGACTTGGCCATCTAATATACCCCCTTCAAGAGGTTCGGATGGGGGATTTGCAGAAAGCATGCCAGAAGGGGTGGCTTGCACAAATGAAGGGTATCGGGTAAAACCTATTGAAATGACAAGACTTTATCTAGGTAACCTATCAAATCCTATATCGGGGACACATAAATATCTTACAAAGATGGGGTATATTTTCCCCACCTAACTGATCTCCAAGGGGCGTGGGGAAACGGTGAGAGAATAGAAAAGTTGCCTATTACTGGTGTGTTATAAAAATGACAGAGTGTTGTCAGAAAGTCGCTGGGAATTGCCTCTCTAAGACCACTGCGTCAAATATGGCAGAAAGCGGGCGGTAAGTTGTGGGCTCGACTTTATGGCCTCGGTCACAGCCTGCGCAACCTCTTCCAAAACGCGCGGCTTCCCTTTAAAGGCCGGATTATCACCCAATGTCCTGACAACAAAGCCATGCAGCCTCTTGGAGGCCTCTGGCGTCCAACATGGCGCGCCCGTAAAATATGAAGAGAGCTTGGGCACACTATTTCCTATTATCTCTGCCAAGGCCTTTGGATTGTCGCTGCTGGGTTCAACATGAACACCGGGGGTGGACGGATTGCGCTTCAAATCCCGATCATGCCCTACCTTTCCTATGTCACTACTTGGGCTTGGGGTCTGGCTGATGTTTCCATGGATCTTGTTTACTCCCATGATTCCTACCCTCCACTCCCCCTATTTCATCTTCTCTACCGACTCCATCATCATGTCGTTCCTGGCATATAATACATTCAGCACATCCTCTGCCGGGAATGCACCGCCGGTCAGGGTAAGTGCACCTCCGTCTTCCATCCCTGGGATGACGACCTGGGAGGCCTGCCTCAACATCTCATTCTTCATCTGCTTGTTATATGCAGCAGCCTGTATTCGATCCCCAATCGAGCCGAGTCCATACATCGTCAGTGCACCTATCATCGCGGGCGGAAATATAAAGGAAAATGGGGCGGCAATAGCGCCTAGCACCTTGCCTAGCCCGGATAGAAACCTCCCAAATCCCCCTGGCCTCTTTTGATGGACGGCAAAGGGCTCCTCACCCTGCACCATCCTCATCTCATATCTCACAAAATCTGGTCTGATCTGATTGAATGCCATACTCCTGATCTCCACCTATAGTATCGGTAGCTAGGAGGGCAGGAGTTGTGTCTCACCTTTTCTCTTCGCCGCCTGCCTCTAGGCGTGGTCTATCTTCACCCGGCCCCCCTATTAACTGCCCTGAAGAACCGCTATAAAGCGCCTCTATTTCACGTCTCACCTTAGAAGTCCTTATAACATTTAATATCATAGCACCTGCCAAAAAAATGAGTATAAATACAAATACAGCCAAATATATCTTAAGCCTTGCCGATGACTCCTTGGAGACATTTATACCCATAACCTTTACCATCTCCCCCGATGCGCTGTTGGGGGTATTACTAGTGCTGACACCGGTACCAGTAGGGCCTAATCCTATAACACTCTTCTTTTGGAGGGGCGATGAGACATAGCTTATTACTACAGAGACATCGCGGGGGTTTAACTTCTCAACTGCATTTGCAACAAATTGCTGTATCTTTGACTCATTGATAACACTCTCCCCGGAGGGTGGAGGAACCACCTTGACCACAACAGAAGCGGTAGGTCTTTTTTCAGTATCCTTTGCAAACTCCTCTGGAGTGGGCATGTTTACTACGACAGACACATCCGCCACCTCAGGTATACTCTTTAAGGCATTTACAATATCGCCCTTCACACCGCACAAAAACCTCGCCTTTTGCTCATCCGGCGTGGGTACTATCTGTTTCTCCTTATATATGCCGCAGAGGCCGGGCTCCTCTTTCCGCGGCAGGTTTTGTTCCAGGAGTATCCGCCTCGCCTCCTGAATATACTTTTTGTCAACCGCCACGCTCCACACAACCTCATTCTGAAGCTTCTCCGCCTTTTTTACCGCCTCAATTCCGGCATTGTAAAGGGCAACCACTATCTCATTAGCATCCTTCTCGGTGAGGTTGTGGTAGACCACCGTCTCGCCACAAGCAAATACAAACAGCAGTAACACAACTAAACACAACCTAACTACGTCTCTCCCTCCTAATCCTCTCCTCATATTCCATGACCTCCTTGTGGCCAGATAGCATATCTGGATCGAAGCCCTTTTCTATCGCATCCAAAAGGGCCCTTGCAAAACCACCCGCCGCCCCATCCTTGTCCGAAGAGGCTACTTCCTTTAACAGACTGACCGCCTCCTCCTTCTTTCTGGAGAAAAAGAGGGCTTCGCCCATGTATGCCTTTGCGTAGAAGCTCTCTGGATTTAGTTTCAGCGCGTCTTTATATATCTTAATTGCCTTATCGAACTTTCCTTGGCAAAACTCTACGGACCCAATTGCAACCAGCGGTATCTCGCTGTCAGGCGCCATTATTGAGACACCTTCAAAAACCTCCCGCGCCTCTTTATATCTCTGCATACCGAGGAGGATGTACCCAGCCTCCATCATTATCCCCAAATACTTCCTATCTATATCTATCATGCACCACCTCCATCACTCACCAAGCACTGATCTTTGGTACCATAATTTTTTAGCATTATAACCGATGAACAAAAAGTTGGCAATCAACAAATTGCCCGAGGAAAATGGGCGAATTGATCCGGAGAACAGAGTTCAATGAATGTGCACGAGGGGGCAAGGTCTCAAGGTATGTTATGCCCTCGCAGTAAACTTCTCTATCATAGACATTCTGGAGCGATGATCCGCGCTCAAGATGTTGGACTTGGTCGTCCAAGACTGCATATTTGACTGCATTAGCGCCTGTAGCTCGAGGAGTTTTAGGTTATTCTGATTCATCGTAGTCATTATCTCTCTGGTATACTGAGATGGATCTTCTACGCCAGTTGCACCAACGCCTGGAATACTAGAAGTCATACCACCATATGATGCTGTTGCATAGACCCCACCGGCCGAACCGTATCTTGGAGAACCCATTATCCCAGGATAAGTACTATAAGGGCTATATGCCGCCGCCTTATAACCTCCAGACAGGGCATCTATCCCAGAAAACGCGGCATTTAGAACCGCGCCTGCAAATTCACTCCCACCCGTCCACTGGCCCACCAACTCTGCAGCTGCAGGCCCCATATCAGATATGCCACCGAGTACATCAGAAAATGCCGCCTTGCCCCTCACGCCGGAGGATGTGGCGGCCTTAAGCCTTATCTCACCAGGATCTATAGATGCTAACTTCATATCACTGCCTCCTCATCCTTGCCTTACCTACCCAATCACATTATCGGATGATGGAAATCTCCAAGTTGCTTACTGCCTCTTTCTCCCTTTAGAGGAGGCATCTCCGACCATCTCTTGAATCTTATACTTTATCTCTAGGAGCTCTTTAAAGAGCGCCATTACATTTTCGATGGCGCGCGCCGCCTTCTTGGCATCCCTTCCCTTCTTAAGGCCCCTCTTTTTCCTCGCTATCTCTTCCAGTTCCTCATACGCCTTCCCGAAGGCCTCGTTTATCTCTGTAAAGTCTTCGGTGTCTATTAGGCGTTCTACGGCGGGATAACCGGCGCTTACAACCTTCTTTCCATCTCTCTCCACAACATCAAACATATGTTAAATATATCAGAGGAAAGGGGGATTATCAAGCAGCAAATGTTTAATAAAACAAAATGCCCGCCCCTTCTTCAGGTAGCGGGCATTTTAAACCTCACTTAAGCGGCTGCGCGCCTTATTGCCGGAACCCAACTATTAATACATATCATTCATACCAGGATGGGCAGGCGCCTGCTTTTTCTCTTCCGGTTTCTCTGCTACCAGCGCCTCCGTAGTAATCATGAGTCCTGCAATAGAAGCCGCATTTTGCAAAGCAGTCCTGGTCACCTTGGTGGGATCTATGATACCCCACTCAAACAGATCACCATATCTGTCATTTTGTGCATCATAGCCGTATGAGCCTTCATGTCTGTTCACTGTATCTACAACAACTGCGCCCTCGATGCCAGCATTGTCCGCGATCCGCTTCATAGGCTCCTCAAGCGCCCTTCTTACAATATCGATACCTACATCCTCATCCGGCGTGGCACCTTTAAACTTCTCGAGCACCTTCTTACACCTGAGTAAAGCAACACCCCCGCCAGGCACAATCCCTTCTTCAACAGCGGCCCTTGTGGCATGCAAGGCATCCTCTACGCGCGCCTTTTTCTCCTTCAACTCTGTCTCTGTAGCAGCACCCACATTTATCACAGCGAC
>Ga0078972_1006774_pt1 | contig 26575 bp, 20 predicted proteins | sample YelNatPaOPGAMG01_FD_67568 | JGI IMG/M metagenome (GOLD analysis project Ga0078972, IMG submission 67568) | Hot spring thermophilic microbial communities from Obsidian Pool, Yellowstone National Park, USA - OP-RAMG-01 (SPADES assembly) (version 2) | ecosystem: Environmental > Aquatic > Thermal...
CAGATTCTGTTGGAATAGAGCCGCTTTTCATTCCTCCGTACGCGCCGTAGTTTAACGCCATCGAAGAAGTCTTTCTTATCATCGAACGTGGTGATCGCTCCACTGGGCGAACCGCTGAAGCGTTCAGCACACCGGGACGCCCGGGTACGCCTCGTCGTTCTTCCGCAAGTCCACCTCTGTCCGGAGACGTCCTTACCTCAAGGCGTAAAAAAGTGCGTCCATTTAAAGCAATAAAAAATCTGACGGCTGAGCTGGGGTGTACACTTCAGAGGGTCGAGACGGAGATAAGCCAGCGGAGCGCTTCGGCAACAGATATGCACGGCGAGCTGACAGAGCACCGGGTAGCATAGAGGGCACGGGTTCGATCACTCCTTGCATGGCTGCGTTCCGTCAGAGGCGATAAACGCATGGGGTTCGTGAACCGAGAATGCAACGTCGCCAACAATATGAGGCGATGTGTGGCGCTGAAGACGAGACCCGAGGAGATGAAGCGATCCAGCTTCATGGGGCGTCCTCTAAGCCTCCAGGTATCCAAGGAGAGGATGAAACGCATGGCAGGGGGCCGGTCGAAAAAGGCTGTGGTGCGTCTACCAGTTGGTATTCATTCACCCTAGGGTTCTAAAAGTTTTCGTTCTACCGAGTGGAGCCAGCAACGCCCTCTACAGAAAGCTCTCGGGATTTGCATGCTCTGCCGCCCAGTCTCGAGAGCTTATACCGGCCTCTGGTAGTCATTCGCAGACCTGAATCCCTACCGACCTTCGTTTCCTGGCAGCGTCGATCATGTATCTTTGATGAACTTGTCAAAGGCTGCGGCAGGCCGTCAGAATGCCGTAGGATTCCACTCGAGCAAGGTCGAAGGCATTCGCTCGCACGCATGCTTGCGAAGAAGCTGAACAGAGCTCGCCTTATCCAGACCACGTGTACGTTATATCGATCAATAGACTATGCGTCTTCCGTGCATATTGGCCATGCATCATGAAGTGTGCGACCATGCCTCTGGAGCTAAAGCGCACAGGTTTGGTGCTCCCGAAGCCTGCCCCAGCAGAGGGCGCCCCCGGCACAGGCGGAGCTTTCTTTGAGCGCTGGGAACACTTGCACGCAGTAACGCAGCAAGCCTATTGTTAACCGTGGATTACATCGAATCTGATCACGCAGTCTGTTTGCACTCTGTATCAGCTTTGTTTCTAAGGGAAGCGACGCGGGCGTCAGCGGCTCGCTAGCGCTACGCAAGCGGGTGCCGCTCGTCCGCTTGCATTTCAATGATTCAGCAGCGCTGTGCTTGCGTTTCCGGTGTGGGAGAAGCTGGTGCAATCCTCTCTAGCAGACTGAGTTCGTCGCCGTTTGGTTGCTCATGATAGACGCTGGAAGTGTCGATGGAGCCTCTGCGAACGATTCCGCTGAAGTCTACCCGCAACCGCACGCTGGTCTCAGCGATGCAGGTGTTGGACACAGTCGAGTACCCGGCCTGGAGCGTTGCACGTCGCCACCAGGGCAGACAGCAAAACCGATAAACTGCTTGGTTGTTGGTATGGCTGGGAGCGGTAAGTCGTCCCTGGTTTCGCGGTTGGTCTCGCACGCGAATGAAAAGCAGTGGGCCTGGAAAGCGATCAATCTCGACCCAGCTGTGCAGACGCTGTCGTTCCCAGCTGATCTGGATATCCGCGACACTGTGTCGTACTCGCGTGTCATGGAAGAGTACCGGCTCGGTCCGAATGGTGCAATTCTGACGGCGTTGAACCTTTTTGCAGCCCAGTTTGAGCGTGTACTCGATTTTATAGAGAGTGCTTGTGGTCCAAGTCGCGAAAATGCAACCGCGAATGAAAGCGACCAGGTGCTCGCGAGCTCGACGGCGCCACGTTTCATCTTCTTCGACACACCTGGGCAGATTGAAGCGTTTACCTGGTCTGCGTCAGGTATGATTGTGACGGAAACGCTGGCAGCGGTTGCCGAGTACCCCACTGTATTGCTGTATGTAGTGGACATTCCGCGCTGTGTTCAGAACGTGCTCACATTTACGAGTAATATGCTCTACGCCTGTTCGATGTTGTACAGATCACGAATTCCTCTCCTTGTTTTGTGGAACAAGTGTGACTGTGTCTCCAGGGAGGAGGCAGATCGTTTAGGAACATGGATGCACGATTTTGAGGCTTTCGATGCAGCCCTCGAAGCCGGTAACGAAGCGAGCCGCACCCCTGGCGGCGGTGACTATGCGGTGAGTTTCTCACGTAGTCTCGCGCTAGCCCTGAACGAGTTCTATCAACAGGTCCCGTGCGTGTTTGTCAGCGCAACCACCGGCGAGGGTATGGATCGGCTCTTCGAATCGCTAGAGCACGCGCGAATCGAGTACGAGCGCAGCGAATACCTCCAGCAAGTGCGTCAGCGGAAACGAGAACGTACAGCTGCTGAAGAACGCCGGCTGGAAAGGGAACGCCATCGTTTTCGGGCTGCGCATCGATCGACTGGAGATGGTGACAGCAACCAGGCGGGCGCCTCCGCCACGACAGAGGCCACGAGCCGTGATCGTTTGCGCATGCGTCTGCAACGTGCTCAGCGGAACGGGTATCACGAGCACCAGGATGCTTCCCCTAATGAGGACGAGTCTGAAATGCGCCGACTTGCTGAGCGCTTTTCGCGAACGGGCCCGCGCTCCACCTGATAGAAATGCGGTTGCGGAGCTGGCTCTGTCGATGCCCGCTGCTACGTGTGTATGTGAGCGCGCGCGCCCAGCCCCCGGACCAGGCAGGCCGTGTACGCGTTCGGTGTCCATCGCAAAGTGCACCGGTACCGGCACCGGCACCGGCACCGGCACCGGCGAGTCTCCCGCAGAGTCCCAAAGCGAACGAGCACCAAGCAAGCGTCGCCCCGTACTCTGGTTTGGTCTCAAGTCCATGTGCGGGGCGCTGGTACAACGAGCGCTCTTCGTTCGAGGGCGCAAATATGCGCTTGCGCGCAGTCGCCTCGACCGTGGTTCGATACTGCCCACGGTGTCTGTTCGCGAGCGCTGCGAATACCCTGAAAGCGCCTGATACGCGATAGGTGGCGCCATGCGGGCTTCATCGGCGCCGCACAGGCGCTGCGTGCGCGTACCCGAATGCCGAGCGTGCAGGGCGGCAGCGGTACGCTGCTGGCGCACGATAATCGCTCAAGGCGCTCCGCTACAGCGCGCCTGCAGTGACGTGTCCTGTGCGTGTCTTTGGTATGCGACACGCATTGGCAGTGCGCGTGCATGCGCGATGCGTGTCGCTGTCCGCGTTGGTAGAGCTGGTGGAGTCTCCTTTTGGTGTCTGCTGGGGATTTCTCCATTCAAGGGGGTCTTGCATTCACTTGGGGCGAATGTCGAGTTCATAGCGTCTATGACCCGAACCGGCGCCGCCTAGTGAGCGATGTGATTGCGGAATCGCCATGTGCTGGACGTGCGTGGTTGCGGCTCGGCGAGCAGCTGGGGGCATCCCTAGAACTCTGCAGAGTCCAAGCAGTCGTCCGCGTCAGACGCCATGAAGTCTGTATCGCACGCTGGGTGTGCGTCCAGGTCATTGACGCGGTGCATCCAACGATCGAGCGCGGTTTGTGCTGGCGCGTGGGATTTCGGCGATGAGGTTACTTTTCCTCTGGATTCGCGGCTTTCAGTATTCTTCGTCTTCGATGCGGCACGGCGGCGCTGTAATTGCTCTAGATAAGCATCGTGTGTGGATGGTTTCCCTTTTTTAGACCAGGCCGCCTTGGGGAGTCGGCCGGCTCGGGATGGACGAGGCGAATCATCTGAGGCGCTCTGGGGAGCCTCCAGTGCTCGCGGTCTATTTTCGTCCTGCACAAAAATGCTGTCTCCTGCATAGAGCATGGTTGCCGCATCGGAAACGAGCCGGAGGGCGGCTCGCTGACGTTTGGTGCTCATTTCTCCTCGGCCGCTGCTAGTTTGGCGCAAAGTTGCCAAAGCTTTCTCGAGCGCAGGTGCGGCGGGTACCGCGTTGGCCGCATCCGATTTAGAAGCACGTTTGCGTGTTGGTTTGGTGGGCATGGGATGCATCTCAAAGCGGACTCGTTTCGAGTGCCGCTTGTGGGTGTGCAGTGCCGTCGATACTGTAGCTGCATCCTTGGATTCAGATTTCAGCTCACCGACTGTGCTGACGCTCTCCGTGCATGTGGTGTTGATAGATTCTTCTCCAGAGGCGCCCGGCGACAAAGGTTCTGCGGACTTGCGTTGAATCTTTTGCCGTCCGCGTTGTTCTGTGCCTGTCGTTGTTTCGCTCGCGCTTGGGGCTTGCTCCGCTCCCCTTCTGGGACGACGCTTATTCTGAGAAGCGCCTGAAGTTCGGCTCGCTGATGGTGAACTGGATGCAGGCATCATCTTGATCTTTCCTGATGCTGGATCTAAACTGCTTTGGAAGTGCTCGCGTGTTGCCCGGGTCATGCGATCATGCAGTGGCATCATCACAGACGCAGCCGCAGCGTCACCAGAGAATGGATCCTCTGTAGCGCGTTGCCCGCACTGGGAAGCGCTTGCTCCATTCGTTTCCCGCGACGACGTTTTCCGCTTGTTGGCGGATGCAGCATGAGCCACTCGATGCGAGGAGGCAACCATGTTCTCGATTTCGCTGCGGGTGCCTTTTTCGCAGCTTTTGCTGTTGCTCGCTTCCACGCTGCTTGAACTATCAACGGGTTGTTTGCGCGGACGCCCCCTTTTCCGTCTTGTCGGCGAGCGGAGCGGTAGGGTCGCAACCTCAGACCCAACTATAGCTGAGGCAGTTTGCAGAGACCCTGTTCGGCTTCTCGTTCCGCTCGCACCCAGGATGAGGTCGGGGTGGTGGAAACGGACGCGAACAAGCTGCTCTAACAGTCGCCGCGCTTCGCGAGAGATCGATTGCGGTATCTTGCGCATCTGCTCTGCGGTATTGCTGGCCACGGGCCAGTCCGACGGTTTCTGCTTCGTGGCTGGGGTCTCGCCGGTGAGCTCCTCATCCACTACGAGCAGTGGGCCGCGCTGGTGCGAACGCGTTCGCGTCGCATGCGGCCTCGCTGCCCGCCGGCTTTCCAAGTCGACTTGATTCCGTGCCTCCCGCCAGGAACGATAGCCTTCGATCAAAATCTCACGCCAGTTTTTCGGAAACGCTGTCCCTTTCCCATCATTCACGCTTTGAAAGGCGCGGACGGTCGCAACAGGCCACCCGGCAGTGACCATGTGCGCCGCACGCATCCGGCCGCAGAGACGGTACCGAGAACCAGACTCGGTCTCGATGACTGTATATTCGCGCCCGTCTGTCTGCACGTCCACTACAGCCGAAGTTTGCCACAGCAACGATGCATCCAGAGGCGGTGCAGGAACACCAGCGGCGTTCGATTCCGCCGCCGCTTCCCGCGTGCCCCACACTGTAAAATATGTGTTTTGTTTCTTTGCTGTCGTCGAGACATTCTCTCGATCTTCATCTGAAATTCTATCGTCTTCAGCAAGGACAGGCTCAAGGAACCAGTCGTAGATCGGGGGAAACTCCATCACCACACGTCTACCAGGCAAAGAGAGGCAGTTGTTCCCGCGTGCGCGCGCGCGCGGATGCTTCCACAGCGTCGAAGATAGAGGATTTTTAAATTGACATTGGCCAGCGTTTCCAGAGACTGTCCCCCATTTTTTTCTTTTCTTTCTCTGTCAACGCGCAGTGAGGCATCCAACAAACCCCCTACTTCCATATTCCATAACATATACTTCTTCTCGAGTATACAGGTCGTTTCATACATACAATCGTGATGGTAGTGCCTGCAGAATGAACCCGCCATAGCGCCGATAGCGCCGGTGCAGATGCATCACCTACATACAGAACGGCTTTTCCATACCACTGAGGTCGACGGTAATAGCGGCACACCGCGCTTCGCAGCAGGCACTCATGGTGAGCGCGACACGCACCAGGTCGGTGAAAAAACTACCATCAACTCAGAGGAATCACGTACTGGGGATGCGTTGCCTAGACGCGAAACTACAGGGACCGTTGCCTCTTTCTGGGTCTCTGGTGGCAATGGCGCATCCGTGGGAGACCTGATCAGACTCATGGGATTCGCGCCATAAAAAATGCATAGATCGAGGCAGATTCCCGCCACGGGGCTTGTCTAATTACCGCACGTATCATCGAAGAAGCACGTTGCCGACAGACTTATGAGTGCGCATCACAAGTCGCGCAAGATTGCTTTTCGGGGCCGTATCGCTACTCTGTCGGGCGTGTTCAGCAGATCCCACCAGTTCTGGAAGCACGGTAAGTCGTTTGCTGTACCGTACTGCGCCCGGCGAAAAGACGCGCGCGGGTGTACCCGCTTGCCATGCACAACGCGAGATCGAGATATCTAACCAGAACCAGACGGATGTGCAAAAACAGCGGGACATCGGGCAAAAGTCTTCCACTGTTCCGCGAGAGCTCCCGTCTTTGTCAGCTTTTGTTTGCAAGTCTCTGGGGGTTCAGCGACCCTGCGAGACCCGAACCTTCTGAAGCCTCCACGTGAAGCCTGGTCCGATACTTGTTGCAATCACGTGCATCATCTCGACACTCACGATCAATAAGCTCAATAGTCTGCGTCGGGGTCACAGAACTCGTCGACTCTACATAAGAAAACGGAAACGCTGGCATGCAGTCCGTTTCAACACTCCCGCGACCGATGCAGCCCCACAGGGCGGCTCGTCTGCAACGTCGCTCGCTCCACTGACGACGAGCTCGACGTCAGCCACTTGAGTTCAGGTGTTGGTACTTGGTGGCCTCTGCGGCCGTTTATGCCTCAACGGAAGCCAAAAGAAACTTGATGACACTGAGTACAGCTTCTTGAATAGGGGTTTTGCTGTTGACTGTTTGCCTCGCGTCCGAGCTCGATGCTGTGTTCTCGTGGCACTGCCGTTCAGCGTCTTCGTGGACTAGCGGGACTCTTTCACAGCGTTCGTCCGCTCTCCAGCACGGGCAGTGCAGTGCAAGACGAGGATGTTTACATTCTTTCTTTCGCAAGAACGCCCATCGGCTCTTTCGGTGGCAAGCTTGCTCACTTGACAGCCGTTGAACTGGGGGCTATTGCGGTGAACGCTGCAGTCGCGCGAGCTGCACGTCTGGAGCCGGACCTGGTCACGGACTGCTACCTGGGGCAGGTGCTTACAGCTGGCTGTGGCCAGTCGCCTGCACGTCAGGTTGCACTCCGAGCCAACTTGCCGGAAACGGTACGCTGCCTCACAGTCAATAAGGTGTGTGCGAGCGGCATGAAGGCAATCACTTTAGCATATGATGCAATCCGACTGGGACACGCTGAAATCGTTGTTGCCGGTGGCATGGAGAGCATGAGTAATGCACCCTTCTATCTAATGGAAAACGAGCAGTTGTTGAGTCGGCGCAAGTATCTCATTCGAGGCCGCCTCGCTCGGGAGCTCGGCAACCGCGTGCTCTACGACGGACTGCTCCTGGACGGGCTCCTGGACAGCTACAGCCGGCGGGGTTCGTTGAAAGGCGCATCAACGGCAGTTGGCGCTGAAGAAGACAACGCTGACGCAGGCTATCCCATGAGTTACTACGCGGATCGTTTGGCGTCGAACATGGGTATTCTGCGTGAAGAGCAGGACAACTTTGCCGTGCATAGCTACTCGCGCGCCGCCAAAGCGACTGCACAGCAGCTTTTTGCCAAAGAGATCGTGCCCGTAGAGCTGCCTACCGAGTTTGCGACGCACTCATCCCCGGAACGCTTCTCGGACTCTAGTAGAACTACGTCTGGGGGCCCGGACACCGAAACCCATGGCACCATTGTGAGTCCCGAGCACCTTGCCCTGCTCAAGAGCGATGAAGAGCTCGAACGACTCGAGCAGATTGATCGGATGCCGAGGCTGGCGCCGCTGTTTCCCGGCGCTCGCCCGTCGGGTGCCAAAGGTGGCCCAGAGGGACCCGCTGGCGGCACGATCACTGCAGGAAACGCCTCTAAGCTAAGCGACGGAGCAGCAGCGCTGGTCTTGGCCTCAGGACGAGCTGTTCGTCGATATAACTTGCTGCCGCTAGCGCGCATGCTTTCGCATGCTGATGCTGAGCAAGACCCGGAACGCTTTGCCACGACACCGGCGTTGGCGTTACCGCTCGCGCTCTCCAGGGCCGGCCTGAAGCTCTCGAACCTCGACTACCTGGAGATCAATGAGGCCTTCGCCTGCGTCCCCATTATGGTACTAAGGTTGCTTGCCGCAACACATGCAGCAGAGGGAGCTTTTCTGGATCCAGTACGAGCGCGCGCCGCAGCTGCTGTGAGCGCAAGCGCTTCCAGTTCAGCAGCAGCAGCAGCAGCAGCAGCAGCAGCAGCGCTTCCTCGTTCGTTGGGATCAGCAGGTACGGGAACCAGTGCTGGTGGCGTCTCTGCACCAACGGGTCTCAGCTCGAGTGCCGCTCTACCGGATATCATCAGCAGTGAGCACGTCAACGCCTGGGGTGGTGCGATTGCGCTCGGGCACCCATTGGGCTGCTCTGGAGCGCGCATTGTGGTGACCCTCACGAACATCCTGCGCAGTCGGACGGCTCGGTACGGTGCTGCAACGATCTGCAACGGCGGCGGTGGCGCGACTGCCCTAGTTCTCGAGCGGGTAGATATGACGAGCGGCGGTTGAAACTGGGCCAAGCATCTGATCAAGATGGATCCCGCGTCGCCATATGCACATCGCCAGCTTCCCTACGGTGCGTAAATGCCGCCGCTACGCATACGGTGCGAAACCTTACTGGGCGGCTCCTCAACCAGCGGAATCTAGCAAATGGATGCAGTCTTTACTTTGGATATTCTGTGGGTGAATTCTCGTTGATTCGCGTCACGCTGACCGGTTCCCTAGGCTATATACCGATGTGGCGATCTGGAACACCGCGTCCTGGCAAGCGCATACCTGGGCCCATGAATCGATAGATGGAGAGCACGCTACGGGGATCTCTTCAGCGGTCGGTATGGAAAAACGCGCGTTCGTTTCCGGAGCGCCGCTGACGTCCAAGCTGCTGGTATGCAGTTTACTCGCCCAGCTGCCAGATGCCAGTTGCCACAGGCGCTGGCGCCACTGCTCGGCATGGCTGCCTCCGGAGTCGCCGCTTCACTCGTATTCGGAAGCAGCTTGTGGTGTTTCCGTAGACGCAACCTGTGATACCGTTTCAGGCCAGATCACTTCCAGTATAGGCGCGTAAGTGTGCGCCAAATGCATTCCCAAGTGTTGAATTTGGCTGTGGAAATGCCTGAGCTCCTCATGCCAAGTGCCAAAAACGCGATACGTCGCAGGGAGCTCCCTGACTTGCCGTGCACTCAACAACTCGGCAAGGCGCCTCTCCAGCAATGTATCTAGCGCATCTGCTTCTACCTGCGCCGCTCGCAGACGACGGATAATCTCTGTTCTCGCAGCGACGTCGAGGTCCAGCGATACCAGGGTGCATTCGATGGCATCAAGGATGCGTTCGGCGACGTTCGAAGTATTCAGGCCGTGCCCACTTGCCTTGATGGCAGCGTGCAGCGCGCTCCAAACCTCATCTGGCTGAGCGCCGAGATTTGCTCCTGTGTACACGCAGTGGCGCGTACGCAGGAGCATCGCCGCTTTCTCGACAAGACACCTGCCTGCGTTTCGCCATGAGAGGAGACGATCCCGATCCAGGAGGAGCATCTCGGGGATTTGCTCGGGGCTCAGCAGGCTCTCCGCCTCGGGGTGTGTAAACGTCCAGATCAGTACACGCTGCAGCGTGAATCCCAGCGTTGTCATCAGATCCCGCTGCGTTCGTCGATGCGGGTTCAGCAAAGGTCTAGTGCCCGCGGTAGCCGATTCTGCGTCGATCCTCGGAGCGGGCATCTTGGCGCCTTCTGAACCAGACTGGATGCCAGCGGACGCGCCGAAAGTCGCTAACCACTGACGACTTCGGGGCAGGCCCGGGAACTTGTTCATCATGACAGCGTACTCCCGCGCAGGCCCAAACTGCTGAACCAGCGGTATCATGCGCTCGATCCGAGCGATACGCAAATCTCGTTGACGATCCTCAATGAGATCGAACAGCTCCTCCCAGACATGCACGATGGCATCTTCGATCAACGAATGCTGATTGATGCGCTCCTGCAGGGCTTTTGCGACCGCGTGCCGCGTCGGCGGCCGTAGCACCGCCTTCTCCCCGGTGACTCCAGCGGCACGATCGGCTGCTGGTGCCCATGCTTGCACGAGTGACGCGTCCTTAGCCGGCATCTGGACCAGGAAAAGAACCTGCACGGCAATAAAGATGATATGCGCGAGCGACTCCAGTGCGACTTGGCGTAGCAGCGTCTGATTCGATGTCGATGTCGTCGAGTTCTCTGCCTCGATGAGCGCTTCCAGGCGTTGACGCCAATAAGACGGATCCAGTTCTCTGTCGATTACATCATGCATCCGCTCGACCTCGGCAGCGTAGAGCGTACGGCGTTGCCGTTGTGGATCCTCTGCAGGGAAATCGTCCTCTCGCCGAGCGGATAACGACGATGATTGGGGCGTTTTCGAGGGTGGCGGCGGCGGTGGTGGCGGCGGCAGCAACTGCCGCAAGACCTCCCGCAGATCGCGCACTGCATCCACGAAGAGCGTTACGTAGGCCTCACAAACAAGCGCTTCGCGAAAACGATCAAAATAAGCTTTGCGTAGGCAGCAGTGGATACGCCTCGAGAGCGCGCTTGGAATCGGCCAGGCGGCAGCGCATGAACTTTGCACCCGTTCGCGGAAAGATGGCAAGTCCACCAGGATTTCGTGCGCGAGAACAGTGTTCACGTCGAGACCAGCGGCTGCTACTTGGTTGGTATCGCGCACCAGTCCGGAGACGGCGTCCAGTTCGGCTGTTAGGGCGCCGGGCTCTGTCTCCGGCGCCGCAGAGACCAACCGAGTTGCCAGCCGCTGGACATAGCGCTCGGCCTGGACACCGCCGACGAGTCTCGTCATTTCATGCAGCCGGTCTTGTAACTGGTTGACTTCGCGCTCCCAGTATCCGATCGTCTGGTTTGCCACTGTCGCCGATTGATGTGTTGTCGCGCTCCTGACAGTACCGCGTAGCTTGTCCAATGCGGCGAGTTCGTGGGCGAGTCCCTCGAGAAGCTGCGCCGCGTCCCTTCGTTTCCACGCAATGAAGGCTCGTTTCCAGCATCGCCAGGACTGGACGAATCCAGCAATGTTCCGCTCAAACTGGTTGTCAGTACGGGGTTTGGTGGCAGCAGCAGCAGCAAGCTGTGCAAAGCGATCTACCAAATTGCGTGCGAAAGCACACAGATGCTCCGCTGTTTGGTCGCCCAGCGCATATTCTGGGAACCTGTGCACCAGGAACGAGGCCAGGAACACCCGTCCATCACCTCGGCTGTGAAGCCTGCATTCAGAGGGTGCTGCCGAGTTTGCCGCATCCATCGCAATCAGTGCACGCTCCTGGGCCTGAATCCAACCTGTGAGCGCTTTCAAAAGCTGATCAGCATGCTGAATACATGCCGGTACCTGTAGATGTTCTCTGGTGGCCTCCTCGAACGATATTCCAGCCCGTAAAGGAAAGCCCGCTCTATGTAGATAGCAACATGCTGCGGCGGCAATTTCGAGCTCCTGACAAGGCACCGCATGCGTTGCCTGACGAGCTGGAGGCTCTGGCCGTGAGCACGACTCTTCTGCGCTCTCATTCTGGTTTGCACTTTCCCTCGATTTTCTTGTTGCGTTCGCCTGCGATCCACGGAGTTCTGGCGAAATCCTCTGCTCCGATATAGGGTAAGCGGACGCGCTTTCCAAATACGTCGCGGAAGCTGAATCCGGGTGAGGAGACGCTCGCTCGGCAAGCTCTTCGGACGATGTATCAGTTTGCACGGCATCGTCCGTTTCTGGGTAACCTCCCTGAACGCGACACTGAGACGGGCTACCATCGCCGGGTACTATCGCCAGGCGGCGGTGCAGCGCTCTCGACGCGTAACGCACCCTTCTGGCGTTACGGACTCGCTCTCGCTCCCGCTTCACGGCCGCTGCCTCCATGGCACGCTCTTTGGCTAACCATTGATGTCGATAACGTTCTGCGAGCGCTGTGCGAGCTTCAGCTGCCTTGAGCAGCACTCTTTTCCAATGTTGGCGAACTCGCTCTTGTCTATACCGTTGTTTCTCCTCTCGGCGGCGGGCTGCAGCCTCAAGCTCTGCCTGAAGTGCATCAAGAGAAACTCTGCCTTCGAAAGAGTGGCTTGCTGAGAGCCATAACTGACGCCGCCGTTGCGCACTGCCGCTCCGTGGCGACTCGGTCACGAAGCAACGACGTCGCTTGTCAGCTGAGGCCGGCCGCTTCTCGGCCTTTTCGGGAGATTCAACGAGACGAGGCAATAGAAGGCAACGACGCTGCGGATGAGCGTCGTTCCCGAGCCTGTCGTTGGTGTTGCGCCCAACGCCATCGCCTGGGCTAGAAACGCCGCTGCTCCAGGGTTCACTAGCGCGCCCGGGAGTAGTGCATGGCGAGCACCAGGAAACCTGAGAGTCTGCTGCCTCTTTCGCAAGCGATGATTCACTTCCGTATTTCTCCTTTCGATCCAAACACCATTCGATAATCCATTCGTTGCTCTGTGTGTCCATGCTTCGAGAACTCCCGTTCCGTTCCAGGCGATAATGCTCACGAATGAACAACCGATGCGGTAGCGATTCGCTGTGTCTCCCATTGGCCTGCGCAACGGCCGTGTGACAGCCGCCATTGCCAAGCGCCCGTGACAGAATAGGCCGCAATCCCGCCACAGCAGGCGCCGGCCGTCAACGGCAATCTGCAGCGATGCATGTCGCTCTGTTTGTGACCGTGACATCATGGATGATGCCTGCCCGCCCCCGACCCGCTCCTCCGAGACCTCGATCCGATTGCCACGTCGCCTCGGCGATCGGAACATCCCAGCAACAACATCGAAAACTATCGCCGGTCAATATCGAGCACTTTATGAAGCGCACCTTTTGGACGTTGTACGCGCAGTAGCCTCACATTTACTAGCACATGCGCTTGGAAACTGATTGAATCGATATCCGGGTTTTCGATGGATGCAAATGAGGAGCCTGTGGCGGTATCGCTCGAGTTGGTAGCGACTTCGGCAGAGATGTCGCTACGAGGGCGAGCGGCACTCCAGATGGTCCAAGCTCATCGTGATATGCTGGACCTCGAACCGGACGGGCGCCATATCCAAAGGATGGTTGAAACGAGATGCCTGCCTTCATTGCATCTTTCGCTACTTTATGTTCCTGAACAGGGCTCTCCAGAGAAAAACCTGCTTGCCTCCTTGTATCCGTGCATCCAGGCCCCTGAGAAAAACCCATTCAATGCGGCACCGGTATGCCGGATTACGGCGCAGGCAACCATCGTAGATATTTGTGTTATGTACTGCATCGTGTCTGGAGTGAGCTACGGCTGGTCTCTGCGAGCAGGCATGGGACATGCGAGCATCATCTCGAAGAGCATTGGCGGAGCTCGCTCGACGATACGCATCCGCTGGTAGAAAGTATAGAAGAGTCAATAGGGACGACAGAGAACGACAGAGTATCAAACCGCATGCAATTCGTGCAATCTAAGCCCGAGTCGAGCAGAAGGACTCATTTTCAATCGTTCAAGATAGATGATATGAAAGGATTTGTGATGGGTATCGATCCGGGGTCGACAAGAATATCGCGATGGTCGCCATGCCTCTGTTTGATGAGAACGGCATCAGATTTCTGAAAGGCAAGCAGATGACACTGCTCATTTTGTGCAGGGCGTAATATCTTCGCGAGTCATAACGAACAGACGAAAGAAGCCATACCAACAAATGGAATGATAGCGTCAGAACTGCTTTTGTACGCGCTGAGGAATGTGATGAGCAGAGAAGCATGCTTCGTGCGTCTCAGATAGAGAGTACACAGATGCGTAACTGGCTCCCGCAGGCATCTTTAGCAGGAGTCCATGAGATGGCGCTGAAATCGCAAACGATTCCTGTTGTACAAGCGCATGAAGCACGCATTCTCTAGGTCCTTCAGTGAGTTGGAACAGCGAGTGAAAGACAATGCGCGTCATTCGGTAATAGAGTATGAAGTTGGACATTCCAGCATGCGCACTGGCTGCACATCTATTCAATCGACAAGAGCGTACACCAAGAGCAGAAACCTATGCGGGACGATTCCCACTGGAGGCGTTCAGGACAACGCGCATGCGCATCATGAGTACGACTGCACACTGAAACAGATCGAGAAGAAAAGCGTGGAACAGAGCGCGATACACAATATCATGCAAGGCGAGCTGATGAAATGCCAGACACCGAGACATCCTCAGGTGAGAGGCGTACTATTGTGTGATGCCACCAGCGATCATCCATACGAGTACTTTCTGCATCGAGACTTGAATGCCTCAATCAACAATCGGGAATGTGTGTGTTGCTGCCAGAGCGTCTATCAACTTTGTTTCCTGCATATTTTCCACGAAATTGATTCGTGCTCGGTGTGGGCATTTCGATGAAACGTTGGAGTCTTCCGAGGCAAGACAAAAACTGTGACAAGCAGAGCGGGAATCGGATGCTCGCATGCAGCTACACACCCGTAAGGTACGGTGCAGCAACCCAAAAAGGCTGGATCACTGCACCTTTATATCGGAAACGATATTCCCTGGATATTCCTAGACGAAGGTTAGCGTTCCATTATTCGATACGACTGAGCAAACGTGCTTGTGGTGATGCCGCACTCGCCCGTGTCGCGCTCCAGCAGCAGGAAACGAATCCCCGCCGCCCGGTGAAAAATCGCAGCAGACGCTGCGGCAACGTTCGCCGCCCGTGCTCTAGAACGGAACGAATTACCACGATTTCAAACTAAAGAGAAGTTTGAGGTGTATCGTTTATAGAGACGTACTTGCCGTGTCATGTTTCCTGCTCCAGGTTCTAGCGCGGGGGGTCAGTCAATGGAGGCGTCCCTTGACGAGGCAGGACTTCCGCGCAAGACTGTGCTAGCCTGCGTTCAGGCCGTTCTCCAAGAGGGCGGCCTGTCGTCAAGCGCTGAACAGCAGCCTCACAGCGCGCCTTCCGTGAGCTCAAGCCCGTCGCGAGTAGAACATGCGATGGTTACAGAGGGGCGACCGCGTGATGCGATAACCGCACAGAACGGCGCTCGTGAGCACGTCAAGCGAGAAGCCTCCACAGAGGAAACGCAACTGGGCGCCACGTCTCCTGCGACGCTGCAACTCACAGAGGAAACAGCGTGCTCCAACATGGACGCTGAGTGCTCGAAGGACGAGAGTTTACCCCAGAATGGTCCAGAGCCAGCCCTAACGCTACACCCGGACGCACGTGACCTCATCTGCGCCTGTGCGAACACGTTCGTTCGGTCAATTGCAGTTGAGGCGAATAAGGCAAAGGCCAGAGACCAGAAACGGACAATCTTCTCGAAACATATCCTAGCCGCCTTGGAGCAGATGGGCCTTGAAGCTTACGTCCCAGTATTGCAGCCACTGCTGGAACGTGTGGAGGATGAGCAGGTGGAACGCCAACGGCGAAAAACTGGTCGTGCTCGCTTTGAACACACAGGTTTGAGCATAGAGGAGCTCAAAAGACAACAAGCGGAACTACTAGCTGCTGCTCGAGAGCAAGCTCTGTGGCCTTGACTGCACGCACAATTGCCAAAAGCTGCTAGCGATCGACGCTATGATGAGCACGGTGCATCATCCTTAACAGCCAAAAACATCAGCTGTTTGTGGATATGCCCAAAGTCGTTTGCGTAGCGATGATGGCCTCCATGTTCAGTGTGTACCAGAAAAGAAAAGCCGTGAAATGGCCTCGAAGGCGCGGAAGTCGGTACACTGGTGGCGCAGCTCGCCCCGAGATATAGAAATCGAATCCACAGTCGCTTCCCTGGGTTGTTGTCGCAGGCAGCAACGCAGGATACGGGGAATGCTTGAGAGGAGCTGTAGTCTCCGCTTGCCTAGCTCGTTGCCGGCAGCAGCAAGGATGCTCTCGGGCTATGCTGGTTCGCTGGATCGATCCCGGTCCATAAAAAATTCGAGACGATGAACATGAGAACCCAGTTATCGGCACTAGAGTTTTTCCATTCAGCATCTTTGGTGATGTTCATGAGCGATAACAAAACGATCGCTTTGCCTCTGATTGCAAGCGGTCTCAAGAGTGCCTTTGGTGCCCGGGGGATATGGTGCAGTCCGCTGTAGCGCCGAAGGATGCTGCGGATTACAGCTACCGCAACATTTCATTATCCTAGACTCGTACAGAATCTATAGCTCATCGAGAGCGCCTACGAAGCGCCGGCCCATCGATGCGATTTTGGTCGATACGCAGCATGGAGCCGGAAGGCGGCCCCCCGTTTGAAATAGAATCAGACGGCTGTACATCATGGCGAGAAAAAGTCCCAGTAACTTTAAACACTCCAAACCGTCCTAGCAAGTCAGAATGTCCAGGCAGATTCGTTCGCTCAAGCGCTGACGAACAAGGCCGAGTTACTTGCGGGACGCCATGCGCCGCCAGAGCGCAGCTGCGTCGCTCGGAACATATGGTGCTCCAGGGCGTCGTCCGTGCCGCCCTAGTGTCGACGGGGCGTACATTGCCTGCCGAGCCGCCTGAATACCTTCGTGAATGGTCTGCACTAAACCCGAGGCCAACAGTATGATTGCAGCGTTCAACACAATGGTTTCGCGGAGCAATACCAGGTGCTCTGAAGATAAACTGCTGGTCTCTGCTCCGACAGCGTTGTCGTCGATACCCGTATTCGTGAGTACCTCCTCGAGGAGTCGTGCATTCTCCACGGCATTGGCACCAATCACAGCAGCTAAATCGCCCTTGCTGTACATCTGGTAGCGATGCGGTTGAAGAGGTATCTCGGCGACCTGGGCGATCTCCTCGCCGTCTGCATTGGGGCCGCGGTAGCAAACCTCGCGCACAGAATTCTGTCCCCAGGGTAGAAGACAGCCCAGATGCTGCTCTCCCGTTGGAGTGTCCTCGTTTGATGCCTCTGACACCAGACAAGTGAAGAGCCAGGCTCTTACTGGACGGAAGAACGCGACTGCGTCCGTCAGCGCCTCCAGTTCTGCGGTTCCACTGGGAGCATGGAGACCCGGCGCAGTCACCAAACGATCAAGGTCGTAGGCATTCAAGAGCGGAGCCACTAAATCTCCCAAAAGCGGTGCTGGCGATGTTGCCACATCTTCCGCGGTAGCCGTTTCATTCAGTAGGAGTCGAATATCGCGCTTCGCGAGACCTATCGGTGATCGATAAAGCGCTATTCGCAATCGATCAAAAGTTGCACAGGACTCGGCTAGAGTCGGATAGGGGTTCAGCCCAACAGCAAGCAGGAAAGGGGCATAAGTCGTGCTCAACGTGCTCCGCCAGTCGTCGATGATACAGACGCGGGCACCTGCTGATGTGGCAACGACGGCAGCGCCCAACATAATATGGGGAATCATGGCGTTGGAGAAGAGCAGCCCTACTATGGTGGATCTGGAAAGCGGCCCTGAAGGCTGTGGTGTCCGTGGATGAGCACTTATGTAGGCGGAAAGCTTTGGCAAGTGCGGAAGCAGCAACTGCGCGAGCGCTGCTCGTGCAGAGCCGTGCAAGACGCCATCTGCAGCCATCGCGAGAATGCACAGCTTCCGGGCAACTGCGATGGACTCTGCTCGCGACAGGGCCGGAAGCAAGTGCTTCTGTTCATTGGACGATGCCGGGGCATACGCGCCTGACTTTCCTGCATACTGATGTTGTTCGTCAGCGCTCAGCAGTGTAAACAGGCAGCGGGTATCTTCAATACTCAACGGCAACTGGCGAATGATAGCCTCGTAGAGATCGGAGACGTCTGCGAACCAGCGGCGCGGCACGGGAGCCGTCTTGTTCGCTATTCGGTCGCTGTGCTGCCTCTGCAACAGTGCTTCCAGGTGGAAGCGCAGGCGAGCCCACACCATACCCAGAGGCGATGTCAGCGTTCGCGCAGCTCGCTGGTACGCCGGCTTCTTCGCTGGTGGACGCAACGGCTGCGGAAACGCTCGCCATCGCTCTGCAAGCTCCTCTCGACCAAGGAAGACGCTGTCTAGTCGCTGTTGTAACTTCCAGAAAAGTCCAAGTATGATGAGGGCGATGGCACTGATCCAGAATGCCGGTACCGGGAACCGTCCGCCCGGACGGATTGTTTCCAACCCGGGGAGTCGCAGCGGCTCAACGGTAACCATACGCCGCTCTCCTTGCCAGGCTCGTCCAGCATGCTCCATTCGTGCCTCATCTGCACGGTCGAGGAAACGTAAAGAGTATCGAACAAGATGACGGGATCTCATCCACAGGTGTCTGCATGCGTAGGGCGTTACCCGACGTGCATCAGCAAGGATTTGCGTTGATGACTCGCGACCCCGTCCAAAGCGGTTGCGGGTGTATGCATGTTGGCCAGGAAGACGCGTAGGTGTGTTGCTGATCCAGCGCACCAATGGAGCAGAAAACTGAAGTACCGGGAAACCCCATCGAGCCCGCAACGCCCGCGCCATCCCCAAGGAGCGACCTGTCTCCACATCCGAACGCTTCGGGAAACCATGACACCTATCCAGACTAGTAGACAGAAGCGTTGACGTACGCGCACCCGTCTCGCTTCTGGAGAGCATTGCACAGTGTTGGCACATGGAACAGGCGTTCGACCGGGGCCTCACGCCGGGCGGCATAACAGGATGCCTGCGGCTCGCAACGATACCACTATCCGTTTCGGTGGCTGCTCCTGTATCCAAAAAGGCGCTCCAGGCGACAGGACGGTTCTTGGTCCATCGGTTTGGTATCAAGCTTCCAGTTGTCGGCCTCACGGTAGTGATTTCCGCTTGTTGACGCTTTGACACTTGCTGCTGCACCATGAAAGCTCGCTGCCGACAGCCACACAATGCAGAGGCCTCCTCAGCGCAGACAAACAATACCCTCCGACAGAAAGCAAGGTCGTTACTGGCACTACGAATGGTAAACAGTAGTAGTTGTTGTTGTTGCTCTCTTGACTGGGTTTGAAAAAGCTTTTGCGTCATTCAGATACCGCTGCGACGGTCTCGAAGCGACGTGCTCTAGAGAAAGCCCTGCAGGAGCCACACGACTCGAAAAAAGAGCTAGTCGTTACGATGAAGCGTTACCTGTGTAACGACTAGAAACAGCTGCTTCTGAGCGACACGACTCGAATAAAGAGCTAGTCGTTACGATGAAGCGTTACCTGTGTAACGACTAGAAACAGCTGCTTCTGAGCGACACGACTCGAATAAAGGGCTAGTCGTTACGATGAAGCGTTACCCGCGTAACGACTAGAAACAGCTGCTTCTGAGCGACACGACTCGAATAAAGAGCAAGTCGTTACGATGAAGCGTTACCCGCGTAACGACTAGAAACAGCTGCTTCTGAGCGACACGACTCGAATAAAGGGCTAGTCGTTACGAAGAATCGCCTCCCAAAAGGAGCTTCCCCGGGAACGCTTTACCGTGTAAGGCTTCGAACGGCTGAGAACGAGCCCAGGCGATACGCGTTACCGCCACCACTTGCATGTGTGCTCCGCGTAGCATCTCCAGTCGATGCTTCTGCACTGCTGTTCCAAAGTCGTTACACATGACGGTTTTTCCTGGGGGTACTTGTTGCCTTCCTAACATATGGGTAAACGGGTGTTCGTAACAGTGGGTACAACGCGCTTCTCGGGACTCGTTCAGGCGCTAGAGAACGAGCAGGTTCTCCGGTCGTTGCGCAGGGCTTGGGACTGCGACACACTGGTGGTCCAGCACGGATCAGGTCCAGCACCAGCGAGAGCTTGCATCGAGCGTCATGGTATGATCCTGGAAAGTTTTCCGTACTCGGATTCATTACGGGATGAACAGGAGAGAGCGGACCTCATCATTTCGCACGCTGGTGCGGGCTCGATCCTCGAAGCACTCGAACATGCTAAACCGTTGGTTGTCGTCGTCAACGAAAGTTTAATGGATAACCACCAATGGGAACTTGCCCGTGCACTTGCAGAACGAAAGGCGCTCGTCGCTACCACGTGCGCTGAGCTAGGGCAGGCGTTGGAGCAGGCTCGTCGTCACCGGCAGCAGAGACCGTTGCCACCGGCTTGTCGTGGGGTGCTCACGCGAGTTCTCTTCGAAGAGAGCTGAGAGAGCATCAGGCGTTTATGCACCTACGGGAATGAATCGGGCCTGGAGGCATGCGTTCAACTGGTACACGGAATGGTGACCGAACGCCGAAACACCGACACTAGTACTTTTTGGAGGGAATCGCTTGAAGAAAACCTGGCGACTGGTAGTAGTTTCATTGTAAAACGATATGGAAGCTGCTCGCCTGTGTCGATACTTGACTCGTGCTAGAAAGATGCATGCTATCGATGAAATCGCATGGGCTTTCATGCCAAAATAGTGTGCACTTCTCTTTCTCCAGTGCGTACAGTATTGATTCTACAACGCTGGTACTCAACCTCATGGTATCGTTGAAACGGTACGGATTCACGTCACCATTCACGCGTCCTCGTGCTCGGAAAGCATCGACCTCTTATCGGTTTGTTGGTAGGCACGTTGCCTTGGTCGTCGCCCAGCAGATGCGAGAACCTTCTCCAGTTCGCATCCGTGGCATCTCCCTATCGCACACTTTTTCGTATGTTAAAAGGGCTTGGTTGTTCGTCAGTGCTAATGAATTGATCACTGGTGTGCCTCAACTCGAAAGTCTACATCGTTCACAGAGGCTGCGTTCGAATCGCCTCGGAGACGGCAAAGAACAGCGCGATCCAATCTGTGTTTCATGGTCTAGAGGATCAAAGCCAGCACCAACATGGAAAGGGAATGCTTCGATAGATTCAAACCACTTACAACAACGCAACGTTCATGATCTTTGGTGGCATTTAGCGAGCACTGCTGTTTCGCCATGCGATCGGAAACGACAGCGTCGATGACTGCCTTTATCGTCGGAGTCTAACGATATGTAATCCATCCTGAGGGTGAGCGTGTCACGGTGCAATTGTGACAGAGACACTTGAAGGACGGGCCAGGGAGAAAGCAGGGTCCCTGAGCTATTTAACAGGTCTACAAAAAGCAGGCGCACAGACCCGAACTCCTGTGCAGCGTCGCAAAACCCACCTAGACGAGAACCGGGTTCTCCTTATTCAAACAAGTCTTGGAGCAGGAAACACTTCCTCGCTCCATAGCCTGAATATCTGCAGCAAATCGAGCTGTGGAAACTGGATTCGTGAGATACTCGACTGACACTTAACCCATAGAGCAGAGGAGAGGGCTCTCGGGGAGAGCCCGCATCCACCGCAGAGTCCACGTGTCCCTCTTTCCCGACGACTGAATTATAGTGCGTTTCAGTACTTCCGACCTCGAATTTATGGTTCGCTGCGTTTCGAACAGGTGATGCTGAGCAGCACCACAAGAACAGGCATCTCGAGATCGCTCTACGGTGTCTAGACTGCAGTCAACGCAAACCTACCAGATCGGAAACAAAGAAACCCAATTGCGGGAGAGCAGCACCCGGTCAACGATACCAGCCTCCGTATACGATAACATTACCGCTATCGTTCTGTCTGGCTAGTGCTAGCGAGTAGCGAATGCACGTAGGCATGCATACTAGGGGTACTGCACGTCATGGAGTTGCCTGCAGCGCTTCCGCATACCCTCAGCGACTGCGCGTTCGTGCCTGTGCATGCCGGCATTGGATGCATTCGCGGTTGGATCCAAGTTTAACAAGACTGCATCTCGGTGGATACAGACCAGAGCGACGACTCGGCCGCAGACGAGTCACCGCTGCTGCCCAAGGCATCTGCTAGACGCTCAGGTGCTCTCACGGGTATCCCCGTGTACTCCAGACAAGTCTAGATCGCGTTCGATACACTAGCAGCCTGCTCCCCGTACATCTGCTGCAAAGTGGCAACGACAAGAGGCGCAAGCGTCGACACCATCGCTCTTCCATCGAGCCGAATGTGTTCCTGTCCGACTCAGTCACCCACGAGATCCTTAATCCAGGCGTCCCAGCAGCCCGGTGGTGCCGCTGCCGTTGTTGTTGTTGTTGTTGTAGTCGCTGTCGTTGTCGTGGATCCCGGAAATGCCGAGGGCGCTACCGACCCTGCATCCAGGGCAGGCATCGAGTGGTGGCATTGTGAATCGCCTCCATGCCGTTTCTCGTGTGCTCCGTCGCTGGGCTCGGGACCATTGAGCAGCGGCGATACACTCGATGGTGTCGAGTTTTCTGTCTGCAGAGACGGTGTGCCGGTGCATGTGCCGGTGCCGGTCTCGCTGGGGCCTCCTCCAAACTCCGGTCCTTCGCTAGATGATGCAGCGCGGCTAGCGCACGCGTTCTCAGCAACCGCTGCTGGTACGACTCCAGTCCCAAGGATGCTTCCTGGCGTGATTGTGGCCGCAGCCGAAGCCGCAGCAGCTGCGTGGGGCGAAAGCGGCGATATGCGCGCATAGCTCCATGGGCCCCAGTCTGCTTGAGGCTGCTCCAAGAACGTTCCTCTCATTGGGGCCAGGTAAAACGAGTGCCCGAACGGGTCTAGGTGCTGATCAGATTCATCATTGCTGGCAGTACCAAGAACAGAGCAACCGGCTGCACCGGTAGGCGCGACACACAGCGAGCTGCTGAATCCTCCAGGGTGCTGCTCGCAGACCTCTCCGCCTGGAATCTCCAGCGGCGGGAGCAGCCTCTGGCGAGCGCGTACGCCCCGCAAGGCATCTTGCGTTGCTACCGCTCGAGACGGTGACCTTGTCGCTGCGAACATGAGCGGTGTCGGTATCGGTGTCGGCGGTACTGCTGTAGCGCACTGCTCCATTGGGGTAGAGGGCGCTCGGCTCAAAGCTCGTGTCGTTTGTGGTGCGCATGTCGATGCTACTGACAACGAAGTCGATGCTGATGTTGACGACGACGACGACGACGACGATGGCGGCGGCGGCGGTACATGCAAGGCATCCGTTGTCCTCGTTGCCGACAGGAAGCGTAGCAGCTCTGCAACGACCTCGTTGTGGCCATGCTGCGCAGCCAGGTGAACCGCAGTCTGTCCGTTCATGTTCGCTGCGTGCGCATTGACGGCGGGCGGTACACCAGCGCCCCGAATCCAAGCTGCAACCTGCAGCAAAAGGCGCACGCTTTCCGTCTTACCGTACTTGGCTGCGATCATAAGCGGCGTGTTCCCATCCTGTGCATCGGGCATGTCAAGCACATCGGCGGCATCCCAGAGCGGTACGCCCTGTGCCACCGGTGGTAAACCCAAGCACGCGCGCACGTCTGTGACCGTGATGAGTTCGCGCAGCACTTCGACATGGCCATAGCGTGCAGCGAAAGTCGCCGCCGTCCACCCTCGAGTGGAAGTTCTGCGCCTAGGATCGACACCGTCCCACAACGAGAGCAAATGGTGTACACATTTCGCGTGCCCGTGCTGCGCTGCGAGCATGAGCGCGGTGGCGCCCTCACCACATGGTGCATCGAGCACTGCCTGAAGCCACCGCTTTGCTGTGATAGTGACTGTCCCATTGGAGTCTGTGCCTGTCGTAAGGAGTGCAGATACCCTATGTTTCGCGAATTCGACCAGGAGCGCAACCACAGCCTCTTGACCGTGCTTCGCCGCGACGTGAATCGGCGTCATCCGCTTCCAATCAGCGGCAACGAGGTCCGCTTCGATTCGGACGAGCTCTTCGCCACCGTTCTTCAGCGCCGATTCGAGAATGGTCTGCACAACCTGAATATGGCCAAAGCGGCATGCGTAGTGCAGCGGAGTTGAGTTCTTCTTCCGAGACGGCGACACTGGGCCTTGAATGGCGGTCAGGGACGAGTAATTCGTGGTCGCCGAAGTTGGCGTGCTGATCGTGGACAACGGTGACGCCAGAGGGCATGTGCCTGCGCCCGCCGTTGCCAGCGGGCTTGGTTGCACTGCGCACACCAACCCTGGCGCCAGCGCTTGCGCAGCGGCAGGCGCGCACTTCACATACTGGAGCCCAGCGGAGACGCACGCAGTGGTGCCGCTTTCGCTGCCGGTGTGCTCGCCGCGGAACGTGAACGCGGGGTCAGTTCGCTCATCGATGGAGCATAGAGGCGGCGTTATCTCGGCGGGCGCAGTTGCTCCACAGCGACTCTGTCTGAGCCCGGCGATATGCCCCGCGAACGTCTGCTCGTTCCGTGTACTGACGGCAGCGGCGCTTGCAAACGCGGGCGCATTTGGGTTCGGTGCTCCCGTTGCCTTCGCCGACGCTCCCTGGATGGCTGCATTCGCGTACGGAGTATGAACGTCCGCAGGGATTCCCGATACCGTTGCCGACGCCGGCGGTAGGCAGTTCGTCTCGAAAGCGCGGTTTCGGAGTGAACTTGCTTGAAACGCCTCTGCGACCCGAGAGGCACGCAGGCCGCCGACCCGAGCACATCCAGCCGAACGCTCAGCGCCCGCTCCCGGCAATCTACGAGCCACGCTGGGCAAGGGCTTGCGTTCTGCTTGGGACCTATGTATGGCATCTTTGTGAAATCTCTGCTCCTCGTTTGAAGCTAGCGATTGCTCTGACCCGAGAGCATTCCGGACCGAGAAGTGACCATTGATATAGCTGCCAGTGCTGCTGGGTATACGCTCCGTGCTTTGCGTTCCCATCCGAGGCTCGCCCGATGGTCGCCGTTCCAGACGCTCTGACGATACGGGCTTTGCGCCCAGCACACCCGGAGTTCCAGCTCCGTGCTCCATTGTGCAATCCAATGTTCCCAGATGCAATCTATATGCTAGCAACGAAGAAGTAGTAGGCTTCAAAGAAGCGATGTCAACCGTCTCTTACCAGTAAGAGTCGGGCAAAGCACTCAGCACAAAACGAAGCAGAACGAAACGGTGGCACTTGCGCCGCAGCGTGCCAGAGCGCGTGTCCAGCTGTCAGACACCGTCGTCACTTACGCGTCCGCTCTGAAAGCTGGACACGAACTTGCCCAAGGGCCTTGGCGAGAACGCGTCTTCGTTCCAAAAGCCTACTTTCGTATGCCCAGTTTCCGAGGCTCCTTCACTATAAGAGAGCAAAGTCACAACCAAAGTCGTTGATTTGTTGCAACTTTCCCGCAACGTACCAAACTCGCGACTCTGCGTCTTGGTTGCGCTTTCACCAACTCGATTCCAGTAGCTGGAGGCTAGTGTCCACAAAAAGCACAAGTCCGACGTGAAACTCGTTCTACGCAGGTAGAGATGCTCCCAGAGGTCCGCACCGTCGTCGAGTCACCCCGAGGGCGTTGTCGGGTTTCGCGAACGAAGGAATATGTCGCAGTAGCAACGAGTTCCTTTCGAATCCGAAACCTACGCCTCGTCAGTGTGTTTGGCCCGTCGATATCAAGTATGCGTTTCCCCGTATATGATATGACGTAACGGCACAATTGTCTGTTACTCGAAGAGCGAGCGACGCACGGACCGATGCGCGGGAAAAACCGACGGAACGGATGCGTGCACCGCCGTGACGCAGCGTCGATTTCTCCTTCGACGACACGCATTCGATTTTGTGACACTTTAATGTAACGCTCGCGGGAGCGCGCGCGGCCACCCCGCGGGGATTTCGATTACATAGAGGTTATGGAGTTTCATCTCAAATGTGTTCCACTGCCAGGTGCAAGTCCGCAACTGGTGTTTCGCGGTTCATAGAAGATGTATTCGGAGTGCGTTTAGTTCAAGAAATAAATGAGCCAGAGGCAATGGTTTCGACATGGGGTTCGTGGATCCCAGAGGCCCCGTATTGCAGGTTTCGAAAAAAAAGTGAAAAAATTCCTCTTCTTACGGAGCGTCGAGCAAAGAAGAGCGATTGACGAAGAAGCAGAAGGGGTGAACTGGGCGAGAAGAGGTATTTTCCGGACGGTGCGAAAATGAGACTCATGTCATACATAGGACGCTAGTCTTACGAATACTTGCATCGGTGAGTTCAACCAGAGGCAATGAACGCAATGAGTTCGTGAACCGGGAATCTCACACCGTCATTAAAATCAGAAAATGTGCGGTGCTGAACATGAGACTCGAGGAGCTGACGCGATCGAAGTAACTTGGGCAGCCTCTGGTACTCGACGTGTCCAGAAATATTCTGAAACCGATAAAAGTCGGCCGGTCAACGAAGGCGGGGAGGCGTATGCGCGTGCGTATACATACATAGCCTCCGTGGTCGTAGAACGTCTATTGGTTTCACGAAACATCGTATAAATGGAGCAGGTGCACTTGGCTAACTCTTGCGTATACCCTAAAGATTTAGGCTGTTTCCAATGTCATCGACACCAGGCTTTGTGGAGGTTTTCTGAGACTGCTCCCTTTTTCTTGGACGTTGATACAGTTTTTTATACGCTGCTCCGTCCTTTCATCCAGTTTCCCTCCTGATAGTCGGAGGCTGTCAACAGCTGCGTTCAAGTTCGGACGTGAAGTTTCGGGCACTTATCTATCTATGCCGTTCATGCAGAGGCCGAAGTCGTCATCTACATTTCGCTCGCCATTTTGATCTTCTTTGTATGCAGCAGCAGCAGCAGCAGCAGTGCACCATCTCCAGCGGCGACACTTGGGTGCCGTCGGGTGCTTCCATGGGAGCACCACCATCCAGCCTCCTCCAGACGCTGCCTCGTGTCGCGTCAAACTTGCTTCATCGCAAGGTGTACGCCCTTGAAGGACACAGGGGCGCTCCACTCGATGCCCTCCTCCGTTTCGACG
>Ga0078972_1006775_pt1 | contig 26573 bp, 22 predicted proteins | sample YelNatPaOPGAMG01_FD_67568 | JGI IMG/M metagenome (GOLD analysis project Ga0078972, IMG submission 67568) | Hot spring thermophilic microbial communities from Obsidian Pool, Yellowstone National Park, USA - OP-RAMG-01 (SPADES assembly) (version 2) | ecosystem: Environmental > Aquatic > Thermal...
CGAGCATGTGCATCTTGGACAGCGGGCCGCCCTCCAGACCGTCCTTCTTCAGTCGCTGGAGCCCCCAGAAGGTGAAGTAAAGGGACGCTTCCATCCCCATGGAAAGCGCCCCCGTGCCGATGATCAGCGCGCTGTAAATCTTATCGTAATCGCCACTGTGGACGATGATGGTTGCCTTGTCGGCCATGGTCGGCCTCCTTTCGGCCTACTTGCGGATGCGGATTCGCCAGGTACCGTCATCCGCGTCGGTGATGTCCAGCAGTTGCAGGCCCAGGTTCTTGACCGCCATGGGAATCTCGCGCTTGGAAGCCTGATGGGTTCCGACGACTTCCACCACGTCTCCTTCGGCGGCCTTGCGCAGGGCCTTGCGCGTCTCAATAAGCGGAATCGGGCAGGTCTCGCCCTTCACATCCACAACAATGTGCGCCATACGCACCTCCAATGCGGCCAATGCCGCGGCTACTCTTGCTCGTCGTCGTTGAAGATCACGTGCACCTCGGCCACGTCCCAAAGTGGCTCCAGGCGCTCGCGAATCTCCTGCTCAATATTGTTGGCGAACTGGTGATCGCGCGCCAGGTCCACCCACACGGTAACCACGCCGTTGCTCACGTCCACCTTCTTGACCACGTGGGTTTTGACGATGTCCAGGCCGGTTAGGGGGTTCATCACGTGGCGCAGCCGCTTCTCTACGACCTCTACCGTCGTGGGCTCGCGGTCCTCCACCAGGCCGTGCTTCTCCTCGTAGTTGCGGATGGCGGCGCGCAGGGTGTCCACCGCCAGCACCGAACAGTGCACCTTGACCGCGGGAAGCCCGCCCAGTTCCTCGGCGGCGGCCTTCCAACTGATCTTGCGGGCCTCGTCCAGCGTCTTGCCCTTGGCCAGTTCGGTGATGATGGAGCCGGTGGCGATGTTGGACGCGCACCCGTAGGACTCAAACTTGATGTCCTTGATGGTCTTGGTCTCCTCGTCCACCTTCAGGTACAGGGTTACCATGTCCCCGCAGGCGGGGCTGCCCTCGGTGGCTTTCGCGTCGTAGTCCTCCATGCGGCCCACGTTGCGCGGGTTCTTGAAATGCTCAATGACTTTTTCGCTGTATGGAATCGGCATAAGTTCCTCCTTGGGTTTGGCTGTCAGCCTTTGGCCTATAGCCTTTAGCCTCTAGCCCTTGGCTAAAGGCCAAGGGCTAACGGCTGTTGTCTATTTCTCGTCCTTCCCCAGCGGGCTGATGCGGCGCAAAGTCTCTATGACCTCCGCCGTGGCGTCAATGACGCGGTCCACTTCCTCGGCGGTGTTGTAGCGGCTCAGCGAGTAGCGGATGGAGCCGTGGGCCAGTTCGTGGGTCTTGCCCATGGCCATCAGCACGTAACTCGGCTCCAGCGAGCGGCTGAAGCAGGCCGAACCGGTTACCACCGCGATGCCCATCATGTCCAGGTGCAGGAGGGTGGATTCGCCCTCGGCGTAGTGGAACGAGATGTTGACGTTGCCCGGGAGGCGGCGGTGGCGCGGCCCGTTGAGTTCGGCCTTGGGGATGCGCGCCATGATGCCGTCAATCAGGCGGTCGCGCAGGCTGGAGATGTACTCTACCTGCGTGGCGCTGGTCATCTCCACGGCCTTGGCGAAGCCTACGGCGCCGGGCACGTTCTCCACGCCGCCGCGCATGTTGAACTCCATGAACCCGCCGTGCATCCACTTGGCGATGGGCGTGCCCTCGCGCACGTACAGCGCGCCGATGCCCTTGGGCCCGTGAATCAGGTGGGCCGTGATGGTTACCAAGTCGGCGGGCGTCTCGGCGAGGTTCAGCGGGACCTTGGTGAAGGTGTGCGAGGCGTCGGTGTGGAACGCCACGCCCCGCTCCTTGACGATGGCGGCGATGGCGTCAATGTCCTGGATGGTGCCCACCTCTTCGTTGGCGTGCTGGATGGAGACCAGGAACGTGTCGTCGGTGATGCTGGCGCGCAACTGGTCCAGGTTCACGAACCCGTCGCTGTCCACGTCCAGGTAGGTAACGCGGACGCCCTCTTTTTCCAGGGCCTGGGCGCTGTCCAGCACCGAGCGCGATTCAATCTTGGAGACGATGAGGTGATTCTTCTTGCCGCGGAAGGCGCGCGCCATGCCCTTGAGTGCCCAGTTGTTGGACTCGGTCTCGCCGGAGGTGAAGATGACCTCTTCGGGCTTGGCCGCGCCCAGGGCCTGGGCGATGGTGGCGCGGGCGGCGTCCAGCGCCTCGCGCACCTCTATGCCGGGCGAGTGGCTGAACTGCGACGACGCCACCGCGTACTTTTCGGTGAAGAAGGGCAACATGGCTTCCACGACGGCGGGGTCCACCCGTGTCGTCGCGGCGTTGTCCATGTAGATGATTTCGTTCTGCATATTGTTCACTTCCCTTGCGAGAATTCGTGGCAGTGGGGCGGCGCGCTTGGACGAGAACGATGACTGCTGCGCCATGCCGCGCGCGCCGCTTCTGCCAACTGTATTCTATCCGATGCGGGTAGTGCCGACTATGACTTTGGTCATATTCGCGGGGCAAATCCTATCATAAAGTCGGATTTCTGTCAAAGGGCGACCTCTTTCAACACGGTTTCGGGGCGAGGGACGTTTGGATCGCGGAGGGCGCGAAAGGCGCGTGCGCGTGTGCCCGCGCGGGGCTGAACCCCCGCGCTGACGGAACAAAGCCCCCTTCGGGGGCTGGGCCAGCCTGCGGCGGGGTGTGAACCCCTCACATCCCCCGTTCCCCCTTCTCTCCCCGCGTGCGAGGCGAGAAGGGGGTGGCGTGCGCACGGGCGGGGGGCATGGACGCACCACGTAGGGGCGACCCGCGGGTCGCCCCTACCGGCGGACACGCGGGCCGATCCGTGACCCTCCGCGCCCCCGGCGTCCTCGGCGGTGAAACCCTGCGCGCGCAGGGGTTACCCCTCGCATCCCCGTTCCGCCTTAACTCTCCCCGCGTGCGAGGCGAGAAGGGGGTGGCGTGCGCACGGGCGTACACGCGGGCCGATCCGTGACCCTCCGCGCCCCCGGCGTCCTCGGCGGTGAAACCCTCGCGCGCGCGGGTGTGAACCCCTCACATCCCCCGTTCCGCCTTAACTCTCCCCGCGAGCGGGGCGAGGGGATTGCGGCGCGTGAGGAGAATTTGACGGGGCATCATGCGCTGTGTATAATGGTTTCAGATGTAAATGTTTACAGGAGTAAGCCATGTCTCATCACATGAAGGTCGCACACCAGTTGCAGAGTCAGGGGTATCGCCTCACGCCGCAGCGCCTCGCCATCCTGGAGGTCATCAAGGGCGCGGGATGCCACATGACGATCCAGCAGATTCTGGACGAACTGGCTACTGCCTACCCCACGCTTTCGGTCCCCACCGTGTATCGCAACCTGCAGTGGCTCAAGGCTGCGGGGCTGGTGGCCGAGACCGACCTGGGCGGCGACTGCCACGAATACGAGTACATCGCCGAGCATCCGCACCATCACCTGGTTTGCCTGGAGTGCGGAGAACGGCTGACGCTCCCCGATTCGCTCCTGGAGCCGGTGCGGCAGTACCTGCGCGAGACGTTGGGGTATCTGCCTCGCACCGAGCATTTCGCTTTCTTCGGCATCTGCCCTGCCTGCCAGGCGCGCGCCCATGGGGAGGCGCATACTGACGAGGCGTAGACCTGTCGCAAAGCATTGCGCGGTCGCCATATTCCAACAAGGAGATGAGACGATGTCAGGCAACGCGGTGGTTTCCTCGGTCTTGGCCCTCGGGCGCATTGCGGGGGGCTACGGGCCTTCCGGCGGCTCCCAGCCGATGCACATCCCCGACGGCTTCCTCTCGGTTCCCGTGTCTATCCTGTTCTGGGTCGTGTCCATCGTTGTGATCGGGTACGCGTTGCGGCGGGTGAGCCGTGAGTTGGACGAGCGGAAGGTTCCGCTGCTGGCGGTTTTGGCGGCGGTGATTTTCGCCGGCCAGATGCTGAATTTCACCGTAACGGGCGGTACCTCGGGGCATCTCCTGGGCGCGACGTTGGCGGCGGCGCTGTTGGGGCCGTGGGCCGCGATGGTCGTCATGACGGCGGTGGTGAGCATCCAGGCGCTGCTGTTCCAGGATGGGGGCATCCTGGTGCTGGGCGCGAACCTGTTCAACATGGCGATTGTGGGGGTGCTGGTGGGATACGGCGCGTACCAGTTGCTCCTTCGGGCCTTCGGCAATCGGCGCTGGGCCTTGCCCGTGAGCGGGTTTGTGGCGGCGTGGCTGTCCATCTTCGTCGCGGCGCTGTCGTGCGCGTTGCAGTTGGCGGCGTCGGGCACGTCGCCGGCGAACGTGTCGGTGCCGGCCATGGGCGGGATTCACGCCCTCATCGGGATCGGCGAGGGGCTGATCACGGCCGGCGCGCTGGTCTTCGTGCTGGCGGCGCGCCCCGACCTGGCGGCGCCGGCGGCGAAGGCTACCGCAGGACAGAAGGCGCTCTGGATCGGCGGCGTGGCGCTGGCCGTGGTGCTGGCGGTGCTGTCGCCGCTGGCGTCGGCGTACCCCGATGGGCTGGAATGGGTGGCCGAGCAGCACGGCTTCCTGGAGGCGGCCCGCGAGCCGTTGTACAACATCATCCCGGACTACGTCTTCCCGGGCATCGCGAACGAGGCCGTGGCCACCATCGTTGCGGGCGTGTTGGGCGCGCTGGTGGTTGCGGCGGCGGCCTACCTGGTGGCGCAGGGGGTGCGTCGTCGGGCCACGCAACAGTAGGCGCAGTTCGGAGAGCAGATGCCGGATATTCTGGATCCCTATCGTCCTCGAGCGAGCCTGTTGCATCGGGCCGACCCGCGCGTGAAGGTTGTCGTCGCCGTAGCGAGCATTGTCGTTACGGCGGCGCTGCCTCTGGGCGCGTGGCCGTCGTATGTCCTGCTGCTGGCGGCGATCCTCGCCCTGGCGGTTTCGGCACGATTGGGCGTCGGGTTCACGCTCACGCGGGGCCTGATCGCGGCGCCGTTCGCGCTGGCGGCGCTGCCGCTGGTCTTTTCCACGCCCGGCGCGCCGCTGGGTTCCCTGCGCCTGGGGCCGCTGGCGCTGGACGCGACCGTGCCCGGGCTGGAACGATTCCTGTCGGTGCTGGCCAAGTCCTACCTGTCGGTGCAGTTTGCCATCCTGCTGACGGCGACGACCCGCTTCACCGAGCTTCTTGCGGCCGTGCGGGCGTTGCGGGTTCCGCGGCTGCTGGTGGCGGTGTTTGGGCTGATGTGGCGGTACATGTTCCTGTTCGTGCACGAGGTGAATCGGCTGCGGATTGCCCGGGACGCCCGCAGCGCCGACATCGGGCCGAAGAGCGGCGGCACGCTGGCCTGGCGCGCCCGCGTTACCGGCGGCATGGTGGGCAATCTGTTCGTCCGCGGCTACGAGCGCAGCGAACGGGTGTATCAGGCCATGCTGGCGCGGGGGTACGACGGGGAGGTTCGCACGCTCCCGATGGGGCGGCTCTCGGCTTCCCAGTACGGGATTCTGGCGGGCAGCATGGCGATTCTGGCGTTCCTGGCTGTTCTGGGAATCCTGTTCGGGTAGGAGGGCACATTGGAGCGCGCGCCGCTGATTGAAGTGGACAATCTCTCGTTTCGGTACCCAGACGGCCAGCAGGCCCTGAACGGTGTGAGCCTGAGGGTGTACGAGGGGGAGCGGGTGGCCATCGTGGGGCCCAACGGCGCGGGCAAGTCCACGCTGATCCTGCACCTGAACGGCATCCTGGGGAGCGAGGATGGGCGGGTGCGGGTGGCGGGGCTTCCCGTGGCCGGCGAGCATGTGAAGCGAGTCCGCGCCCTGGTGGGCCTGGTGTTCCAGGATCCGGACGACCAGTTGTTTTCGCCGACGGTGTTTGAGGATGTGGCCTACGGCCCGCTGTACATGGGGCTGCCCGAGGGTGAGGTGCGGCGACGGGTGAGCCGCGCCCTGGCCGCTGTGGGGATGGAGGGCTACGCGGACAGGGTTCCCCACCGCCTGAGCGCGGGCGAGAAGAAGCGCATCGCGCTGGCTACCGTGCTGGCGATGGAGCCGTCGGTGCTGGTGCTGGATGAGCCGACGGCCGGGCTGGATCCGCGCGGGCGGCGCATGCTGATACGGCTGCTGGGCACGATGACGCAGACGATGATCGTGAGCACGCACGACTTGCTCATGGTGCGAGATCTGTTCCCACGGATGGTGATCCTGGATCGGGGGCGGGTGGTGGCCGACGGCCCGACCGCCGACCTCCTGCGCGACCAGGCGCTGCTAGAGGCCCACGGCCTGGAGTTGCCCTAGACGGTGGCCCCGGGCTGTGGCGCGCGACCCCAGGGGCTGAATCGTCTTTGCGACTGTGCGCGGTTCTCGGCGGGGCCAGAGGGGAGAGCCATCCGCGAATAACACGAATGCACACGAATGGAGAATAAATGTAGACACGTAGGGCGGCTTTCCATAGCCGCCAGACCGTCATCCACGAATAACACGAATGGACACGAATGGAGAACAAATGTAGACACGTAGGGCGGCCTCGCATCGCCGCCAAGCCTCACACAAAGACACGAAGGCACAAAGGGTTTTCTCTGAGTCTTTATCCCTTTGTGTCTCTGTGGCTTTGTGTGAAACATGGGGCAGGTACGGAAACCTGCCCCTACTGTTCCCCATTCGCGTGGATTGGCGTGATTCGCGGTTACAGACCGTCATCCACGAATAACACGAATGCACACGAATGGAGAACAAACGCAGTCCACCTGCGACGCACCTCCGAGGTGCGTCGCAGGTCTGGCAGGTGTGGGAACCCGCCCTGCGCTCTCGCTACCTCACCCATCCCCACCCCGGCCTTCCCCTTCCTCTTCGCCGGCGGGAAGGGGAGGGTGCGGGAGGGGTAAGGTGAGGTCAAGCGCCGCCTTGACACCCACCCCGCGCCGTGCTATGCTCGCGGCAAACATGGCATGGGAGGAACACGCGATGCGACTCCGAATCTCGCTGGCGATCCTGCTGGTCGTCGCCGTGCTGGTGGCCTGCGCCGCGCCCGTGCCGACGCCCACCCCCACGCCGCGCCCGACCGCCACGGTGGCCCCGACGGCAACCCCTACCGCCACGCCGACGCCTGTCCCCACGCCGGTTGGCGCAGCCGACGTGCGGCCGAGCGGCGGCGAACCGGAGTGGCTGCGGCCGTTTGAGGCCGAGGCCGGCTCGGTCAGCGTCGCCGCCTTTGAAGCCGCCAATCTCGGTTTGAAACTTCTGGTTCCTGAAGGAGCCGCGGCCCAAGCCTTTGTCCAATTTCAAAAGAATGGCCAAACTTTGGCTTTGGGCAATTTCAATTTGCCGGTTTTCAAAGAAGGCCAGGTCAAGTTTCCGCCAGTCTTTAATACTCCTGATTTTGGCTTTTTAATGGGTTGGGTTGATAACGAAGGCAATTGGCTTTACCATATTCCTTTACAACCGGGGGTTGAAGGCAAAGCGCCGGTTGTTTATCAAAAAGGCGATACTTTGTATGAAGGCTTGGTTGACCTTCAAACCGGAAAAATTGATCCGACAACCGAAAGACCTTATTGGGTGGTAATGCCTCTGCAGGCGGTCAAAGCCGTTCTGGCCAAATATCAAGATGCCATTTATATTACTTTCTGGGATAAAGATGGAAAGCAATTAGAAGCCGAAAGAATCAAGGTTTGTGACCTTCCTCCTGAACCCACCCCAACCCCCGAACGGCCAATACCAGAAATTAAACCCCTTGATTTGCCCGGACTGGATGAGGTTTGGAATTCCCAAAATGGAAGATGGGAATATGTTGATATTGACAAGCAAGTAGCAGCCTACTGGGACGCCGAGCAAAAGAAGGTAGAGATTACCGCGACAACTTTGACCGAGAAACACCTTGGATTATTTGCCCCGGTTTCACCCCAAGAAGCCCAAAGGTTATTTGACCAGAATTTCGTTGATACCTATAATTTTGATTTTGTCTTTCCAGTAGATATTAGTCAATGTAGGGAAAGGTTTCTTCTTACATTATTTAAAGCAGAAGGAGATAATCAACAAGTTTTTTCACTGGAATTACCAAGAGGAGCAAAGTTTGTAGCGCCAATGAGAGCAGTTGCGAATGATGTTAGCTGGTCTACTAATGAGACAATAAACCTCTACTCGGTTGATAAAAAAAGCAATTTCCTCACTGTTTACATGGGGGGAGGAAAGTTATTAGTTCCCAGTAAAACCATGAGCATAGTGGGGGCGGGGACTGTTTTAATGGAAGTGGTCGATCCTTTGGCTCGGTTGAATCTAATAGGCGTTCCCGGGACAGAAAAATATAATGCGTTAATCGTGGCGGGCATGGGTTTTTCTCTTGACTTTAAAGATTTAATAAGAGACAAAAGCGGCAGAATTCTCTATTTGCAACAGTGACTTGAAGCCCCATATTGACACACCCCTGGATTGGTTGTTAGTATTAACCTTAGTATTAAGGTTTTCTTATTCTGCCCAATGAGTTTTATAGAAAAACACAAACTCTTGATTTTATCTTTCCTCCTTCTTCTTATTGGCGGCTTAATTTTTGTTAACATCAAACTTTCTCAAGAAGAACTCGGGGGAAGACAGGTTACGCAAGGTCAGATTTCTTTCCACACTTCCAGGGGGTTAACAATCCAATGCCCATTTTTAAGAAAAACAGACTGCTTGAATGGTTGGATTAGAGAATATACGCCGGAAGAATCAGGATTATTTTTTCGGGTAAAGTCAGGGACAGAATTTTTCAGCCCGATGGAGGGAGAAGTAAGTTATGTTAGGGCGGGTTTTGGTGAGGAATTGGACAAGGCGGTATGGTATCCTTCGCTGGAGATTCAAAACCGAAGCGGCCAGAAGGTGAGATTGATTTTTTCCGGAGAGGTGGTTAAAAACTTAAGATGGGTAAAAGAAGGCGAAAAGCTGGGCACAGTTTCTTTTCCTATTAAAGAAGACGGCGGAACTTATAATTTAAGCCTTTGGGTGGAAGAAGGAGGAAAAAGAGTTAAACTTTTCAAATCACAATGAAGAAATTTTTGTCAATTGTTACTCTCTTCTTTTTCGTGGCTCTCTTGATGGGGAAAGCGAAGCCAATTTGGGCAGCTACTTGTCCTGCTGGTTATCAGGAATATGCGTGGGAAACAGGTTATTGTGGTTCTAGACCTGCCAATATTTGTTGCAGGGCCAGCGGTTGTAGTGATTGCGAAGCTTGGTGTTACAAATACGATCCGATTTGTTGTGTGCGGAAGGAATATGGTCAGCCTTACGTTACTTCCATTGTTTGGGAATACAATCACTGTTCGGCGGCTGACCGGTGTTGTAGTTCTTCTCAGGCAATTTGTGCCGGAATCTGCGATAGCGGGGGTGTACTACTGGTGGTTGGTATAAAACCTGTTGTCAGGTGAGTGGGACTCAGCTAACTGGCGGAACTGGGAGTTGTTCAAACGGGAGTTGTTCTTCGGGAACTTGTGTCAGGGCCACTGGTTGTGATTCCAATAAATGTCTTGACTATTCAGTAGCGGATTGTTGGTACCTAAAAGATTGTGCTACTTCCACTCCCGTTCCCGCTTGTTCTCCTAGAACTTGTTACAAATGTGATCCTTGGTGTGTAAGTTATACCGCCTCTGGCAGCGATTTAAATGCAGATTGTACCTGCAAGACCAATTGTGATGCTTGTCCACAAGTTACCAACACTCCCACTCCCACCCCAACAAACACTCCTACCCCAACCCCAATAAGCACTCCTACCCCCACCCCAACAAGCACTCCTACTCCTACCCCTACTTCTTGTCCAACTCCCAATCCGGTGCAAAAAACCGAACCGGCAAACAATACGGCTGTTTGCAAAAGCGATCCTAAGACAATTACTTTTAAATTAAATGATGATGGCGATACCGGTTGTTATCCTCATCAGGCTTATTTTGCTATTTATTCTGGTTATGGGGGATCTGCTGTGGCTAATTCTGGTTGGATTAGTGGAGCAATTCCTACACCAGGAGCCACCGCCCAATGGAGTTATACTTTTTCCGCTGACGGTCAATACAGTTGGCGGGTCCTCCCCGTCCGGCGGGGCGCGCGAGCAAAGCGGCGATTCGCGACTGAGCGGCCGTGAGACGATCAGCCCCGCGCGCCCCCACCGCCCGCGCCTCGCAGGAACGCGCGCGCGGCGTCGCGAACCTCCGCGACGGGCAGCGCGGCCACGGCGCGCAGCGGGCGCTCCCGCTCCAGGTGCCGGATGAACTCGCGGCCCAGGCCGTGGCCCGTCTGGCTGCGCCCCTCAACGCTGTACCACGAGCCGAAGAAGTCGCGCACCGCCTCGCCCGAACCCACTCGGCGGAGAAACTCGGCGGCCAGCGTCTGCCGGTGCGCGGCCCACCACGCCGACGGCGTCGCATCCCCGTGCGCGGGCCGGGCCTCGTCGGCGAGAATGGCCTCGGCGCACCGCACGGCGAACCCCTCGCTGTACAGCAGGAACAGCGGGTCGCCCTCGTTCGCCGCGAACTCGTCCCACTCGTCCCGCCAGGCCATGTGCGCCAAGTGGCCCAACTCGTGCGCCACGAGCCGCTCCAGCCCCTCGCGGGTATGCCACCCCTCCTCGGCGATGTTCTCCAGCCCCAGCAGACAGGCGGGGCGGCCCTCGTACCGCGTCGCCCAGCCCGCGCCGCAGCCGATGCCCACGTAGATGACGAAGAGCACGTCAAAGTCCAGGTCCAGGGTCGCCCGCGCCCGCTCGTAGATGGACACGCACACATGCGGAAGGCGATCTCGCGCCGCCTGCATCCGCGGCAGGCGTTCGGGCAGGCGGGGGAAGATTCGGTCTGCGGCGATGTCGCGCCAGTCCACGCCTTGCGACGTGTAGTCGTCCGCCTGCTTGCGCAGGAGTTCGGGGTAGCGGGCCATGTAGTCGGCGCGCCATAGGTCCGCCTGGGCCGGCGGCGGGAGACTCGCGGCTGCAGCCCAGAACCGAAGGAAGTCGTCCCACGTGTCCAGGATGCGGCACGTCGCCATGGCGGCCTCCGGCGGGGGTCAGAGACCCTTGCGGCGCGCCTTGTCGGTGAGCGTCCAGATGCGCTGGGGGGTGCCGACGGAGCAGACCGACGCGCTGGGGCATCCGGCGCACTTCGCCTCGCACGCGCCCGCGGCCGGTTCCAGGTAGCCCAGGCGCTCCAGGTCGGCGATCATCCGATCCAGCGTGTCGCGGCTCACACCCAACTCGCGCGCCAGGGTATCGGGGGTATGCGCCCCGCCGCGCGCCAGCAGCCGCAGGAGGTCTTCCAGCATTCGGCCCGTCCTACACGTCAAACACGGCGACGAGGACCGTGTGATCCGAGGGCTTCTCGGCCATGCGCGGCCCCAGGTCAATCCACGAGGCGGTGCACCGCCGCGCCAGCGGCTCGGTGGCCCAGATGTGATCCACGCGCCAGCCCACGGCCCGCTCCAGCGACCCGCGGATGCGGTAGTCGTAGTACGTGTACTGACGGGCCTCGCCCGGATGGTGCAGGCGGAACACGTCCACAAAGCCCCATTGCCGGACGTGCTCCAGGGCGGCGCGGGCCTCCGGGTGGAAGTCCACGTGGTCCTTCAGCCGCTTGGGGTCGTACACGTCTATGTCCTCCGGCGCCACGTTGAAGTCGCCCACCCACACGAGCGGCTTGTCGGGCGCGTAGTGCCGCGCGAAAAAGTCCCGCAGGCGCGCCAGGTATCGGAGTTTGTACCGGAACTCCGGCGAGTCGGCCGACCGTCCCTGGGGAACGTAGGTGTTCACGATGGGAATGCCGCCCACGACGGCGCGGAGCAGCCGATGCTCGTCGGGTTCGTCGCCGTCGTCCAGGCCAAAGGCCACCCCTTCGGGCTTCGTGCGGCTGAACAGCGCCACGCCGCCGTAGGCCTTCTGGCCCTTGAAGACCACATGGTAGCCCGTGTCCGCGAAGGCGTCCAGCGGGAACTCCGAATCCTGCACCTTGATTTCCTGGACGGCGAGCACGTCTGGCCGCTCCTTCGCCAGGTAGTCCAGAACTACGGGGATGCGGCTGCGAATGGAGTTGACGTTGAACGTCGCGATTTTCATCTTTCGCCCTCCATGCGCGTTCTCGCGCCCATTATACACCCCAGCCCACCAGGCGCGCCAGTTGGTACGCGCCGATGCCCACGGTGAACGAGATGACGAACAGCATCCCCACGCTGAGCGCCGTCCACTTCCAGGAACCCGTCTCCTGGCGGATGGTGGCGACGGTGGCCGCGCAGGGGATGAAGAGCACCTGCACGATGAGAAACGCCAGCGCCGAGGCCGGCGTGAGCAGCGTCGGCAGCACCTGCGCCAGGCCCGCCCCTTCCGCGCCCGCGCCCAGCAGCACGCTCAGGGTGGCGATGGTGTTCTCCTTGGCGACGAAACTCGTGAGGAGCGCCACCATCATCTGCCAGCCGACGCCCAAAAGCGCCCCCAGCGGGGTGAGGAAGCGCCCCACGGCGGCCAGGTAACTCGTGTCCACCTGGCCGTGCGGCAACACCGACAGCGCCCACACCACCACGGACACGATGAGGATGATGGTGCCCGCCTTGCGCACGAAGCCCATCGTCCGCTGCCACACCGACAGGCCGATGGTGCGGGCGTTGGGCTGGTGGTACAGCGGGAGTTCCATGATGAACGCCACGTGCTCGCCGCCCAGCACCAGTTCGTGCAGGGCGATGCCTGCCACCGCGAGCACCACCAGGCTCAACGCGATGAGTCCCCAGGATACCCAGATGGCCGCCGACCCGAAGAAGATGGGGGCAAGGACGGCCACCACCGCCATTCGCGCCGTGCACGGGACCAGCGGCGCGACCAGAATCGTCAACAGCCGCGCCTTGGGCGAATCCACGATGCGCGCGCCCATCACGGCGGGGACGTTGCAGCCGAACCCCAGGAACAGCGGCAGGAAACTCTTGCCGTGGAGGCCCATGAGGTGCATGAAGCGGTCCATGACGTAGGCGGCGCGGGCCATGTAGCCGATGTCCTCCAGCGCGCCCAGCACGGCGAAGAAGATGACGAGGATGGGGAGAAACGTGAGGACCATGCCCGCCCCGCCGATGACGCCATCGGCCAACAGGCCCACAACCCACCACGGGGCGCCCGACAGGGCAGTCCGAACCCACTCCGCGCCCGCCTGAACCAGGTACGTATCCAGAAAAGCCTGAATCGGCGACCCGATGGTGTAGGTGAGCCAGAAGATGGCCCCCAAGACGCCCAGCAGGACGAACAGCCCCCAGAGCGGATGGGTGGCCACCTTGTCTATGCGGTCGGTCAGCGTGATCTGGCCGGCTTTGGGCACGGTCAGGGCGGCGCGGGTCATGCGGCGCACCCACTCGTAGCGCCCGCCCGCGATGGCGAGGATGGCATCCTCGTGCCTCATGAGCACGCGATGCACGCGCTCCCATTGCTCCGGGCTCAGGCGCGCCCGCATCATCTCGGTGATCTCCTCGTCGCCTTCCAGCATCTTGAGGGCCACCCAGTCCTCGGGATAAGGCTCGGGCACGCTGCCGGCGATGAGGTCCGCGATTTCGGCCAGCACCTGGCGGTGGTCTTCGCGGATGTCCGGGCGGCACACGCCCCGCTGCCCCTCGCGGTACACGCGCAGCACCGTATCCACCAGTTCGCGCACGCCCTGGTTCTTGGAGGCCACCATCGGGACGACGGGGAGGCCCAGGGCCGCCTCCAACACGTGCGGCTCTATGCCGAGGCCCTGCTGCTGGGCCACGTCTATCATGTTCAGCGCCAGGACCACCGGCGCGGGCAGGCAGAGAATCTCGGACAGCAGGTACAGGTTGCGCTCCAGCGAGGCCGCGTCGGCCACCATCACCACCACGTCGGGACGCTCGCGGATGATGTAGTCGCGGGTGATGCGCTCCTCCAGCGAGTTCGCCGTCAGGCTGTAGGTCCCCGGCAAGTCCACAATCTGGATGTCCACGCCATCGCAGCGGTGGATGCCTTCCTTGCGCTCCACCGTCTTGCCCGGCCAGTTGCCCACGTGCTGGTTCAGGCCGGTGAGCAGGTTGAACACGGTGGACTTGCCCACGTTGGGCTGGCCCACCAGGGCCACCCGGACGGTGCAGGCGCCCGCGGGCGGCGATGGGCTGTCGCCCTCGGCGCAGCAACCGAGCACGGATGAAGCCGAGCGCATGGTTTCATCGGGATTCTTCATGCGACTTGTCTCCGTTGAGCGTGATCCAGACGCGCTCCGCCTCGCCCCTGCCCAGCGCGATGCGGGTGCCGCGAACAAGCACGATGACCGGCCCGCGACCGAAGTTCTGCATCATGGTAACGGAAGCGCCAGGGGTGAATCCCAGCGCGGCCATGCGCGTCGTGAACCCGCGCCCCCCCTGGAGTTCGGCGACGGTGCCGGTATTCCCGGAAGGCAAGGCGCTCAGCGTGATGCGTTGGCCGGACTTCAGGGCCGTGTCTTGTGCAAGGGTGTGGTTTGTTGTACGCATGATGATCACCTCACTTCCGGTCTACGAGAATCCGCGAGGCCAGGTTCCTGCCAAGCGCCAGGAGGGCCTCGCCCACGCGAAGGGTCAGGGGGCCGTCAAACGGCGCAACTTCCTCCACCACGACCGGCGTCCCCGGTCGCAATCCCAGTTCGCTCAGGTAGGTGAGCACGCCAGGCTCCTCCTCAGGCACCTGGAGGATGACAGCGTGATCGCCCGGCGCCAGATTCGCCAGCGGGAGCCCGCTGCGGTGCGGGACCTGGCCGGCAGCGGTCGGCACCACATGCCCGTGCGGGCAGGTGTCGGGTTCGCCCAGAAACCGCTCCAGGCGGTCTATCAGACTCGCGGACGACACGTGCTCCAGGCCGCAGGCCGCTTCGTGGGCCTCCTCCCAGGGCATGGCGAGGACGTCCACGAGGAACCGCTCCCACAGGCGATGCCGGCGCAGGACGTTCAGGGCACGCGCCTCGCCCTCGGCGGTCAGGGTTACGCCCTTGTACGGGGCATACGCCACGAGACCATCCCGCTCCAGGCGGCGCACCATCTCGTTGGCGGATACGGATGAGACGCCGAGCCGTTCGGCCAGGGCGGGAATGGCCGCCGGCGCGCCGTCTTGGATGAGTTTGTAGATGGCCTCCAGGTATTCTTCCGCGTTTTGGGACATCATTTCGGGACTCCGCGAGCCATGATTAGGCAAACCTAATTACCAAGATTAGGATGGCCTATTATACTATGAGGCGGCGCTTTCTGTCAAGATGGGTGTGGAGGGGGTAAAGACCTTCGCCGCTGTAACCGCGAATAACGCCAATCCACGCGAATGGGGAACAGTGTTGGCGGCGAAGGTGCGACGCACTTCCGAAGTGCGTCGCACCTCGGATACCTGCCCTTGGCGGCTGTGGGAAGCCGCCCTGCGAACCTCGTCTCTCTGTGTGAGAATTAAGTCTCACACAAAGGCACAGAGACACAAAGGATAGAGACACGGAGAAAACCCTCTGTGCCTTCGTGTCTTTGTGTGAGCCGCCGGCGGCTGTGGGAAGCCGCCCTGCGCGGCGCTTTCTGTCAAGATGGGTGTGGAGGGAGCATGGCAGCTTGGGGAACTTGCAAAAGGGTTCGGGTCTTGACACCGAGCTAGATGTATGATACAATATTCACAAGCAAGGCTCTTTTGCTGTCTCCGAAATGGTCGCGTTCGCTACGTTTTCGGCAATAATCAATTTGCGGAAACCTGTGCTCCGAAACTCATCGGAGACGATCACGTGGGTACGTTCCCTGTAGAGCATTCAGAGGCCCGATTCTGAATCAGGGCGAGGAGACTGGATTCCGCGAGAGTGCTGAGCGGATGCAGTCGAGAGAATCTGCCCCAGCAAACACCGGCTGCAATCCCTCGCGCAAGAGAAAGGAGGTGTCTATAGACTAGCGAGATTTATTATCCCAATCCCTTGGCGTTCCACTATTTCCACACTGTACTCAAAGAGGAGACCAAGATGAGCAGCAAGAAGAAAAATGTAATACTGGTGTGCATTGCCTTGGCGTTGGTATTGGTCGGCTCCATCGTCGCGAGCCTGGTCCAAACGGACTTTGGGAGAGTCAGGGTAGTAGAGGTTACCTATGTCTCCGAGGATGGCGCTCGGTTCCACTCGCTGCTGTTCATCCCCAAGAGCGCCACGGCTGAGAACCCTGCGCCCGCCGTTATTGCGGCCCACGGATACAACAACACGGCAGAAGTGCAGACCATCAATTTCGTGGAACTAGCCCGCCGCGGATATGTCGTCATGGCGATTGACCACTACTCGCATGGCGATTCCTCGGCAACCGACCCGAACGTGAAGCCTAAAGGCCTCACCCCCGATATGGGTACCTACTCGGCTCTGCAATACCTGGGCAGGTTGCCCTATGTGGACAAGAACAACATCGGCATGATTGGGCACTCCATGGGTGGCAGCACCATTCAGATCGGCGCGCTGCGGGCTTTCACCGCCCGTGAAACCGACCCCACGGTTACCGTTCCCAAAGCCTTGATGCCCACTTCCCAGGCGTTCTACGTTGGTGCTGACGGCACCCTAGCCTATGGGAAATACCCTGTGAACGTGGGCATCATCTTCTCGCGGTTTGATGAATGGCACGAAAACATGTGGGGCGCCAAAACCGGCGACCTCATCAACACCACGCCGAAGGCCGTGGCGGGAATGGGATTCAGCAATGCGGCCTACAACACCTACTACTCATTCGGCAACACTACCCCGCTGGACCGCAACGGCGCAATAGAGGCGGCCAAGAATGGCACGCTGCGAGTGATCTTCCAGCACGGCACCACTCACCCGGGAACACACTGGTCGTTCAAGGCGGCTGCCTGGGCTGTGGATTTCTTTGATATCACCCTGCGCGGTGGCAAGAGCACCATCGCGCCGACTAACCAGGTGTGGGTATGGAAGGAAATCTTCACCGGCATCGCGATGGTGGGGTTCTTCCTCTTCATCGTGCCTTTCACCTTCCTGCTCCTGGAAATCCCATTCTTCAAGACCCTCATCCGTCCCGAGCCTGTAGCACCCTCTACGTGGGCGACAAAGAAGGACCGCCTGATTTACTGGCTTATTTACCTGGTGCTGCTGCTTCCTTTGCCGCTGCTGTGGAACTGGGCGGTCGGATATCCTATTGATATTCGGGACATGGGACGCGCAGTTCCGACGGTGCTGAAGGCCAATAACTACTTCAACCTACCCGCCGTCAACGGGCTGGTGATCTTGTGTGTGCTACTGGGCGCCATCTTCCTGGTTGCCTTCATCCTGACCTACCAGTTCCTTATGAAAAAGAACGGTGTCAAGTATGAGCAACTGGGTGTGAGGCTCCCGGCCAAGGAGATCGGAAAGGCCCTGCTGCTGGCGGTGATCGTCTTTGTTGCGGCCTACATGCTGTTGGTGCTGGTGCGGTACTTCTTCACCACTGACTTCCGGTTCTGGGTGTGGAGTTTCCGCGCACTGACTCGGGCCAAGTGGCTCACGTACCTGCGCTACCTGCCTTTCTTCCTGTTCCTGTTCCTGATCAGCAGCCTGACGCTGAATTCCTTTACTCGGGTGCGGGATCAGAAAGAATGGGTGAACATCGTGCTCATGGTGCTTGCCACGGTAGGTGGGCTAGTGATCTTCACCCTCATAGACTACACCACCTTCTTCGCCGTCGGACGCAAGATGTGGATGTATGTGCCCTACCCGGCCAACCCTAAGTACACTTCGGCTCTGGCGGGGGTGCTGGCGTGGAATGTGGAGTTCATCTTCCCCATCGCAGCCGTGTTCGCGCGCACGATCTTCAAGAAGACGGGCTCTATCTGGCTGGGCGGCTTTGTCAACACGCTTGTGATCACGCTGTTTGCAATCTCCAACACCGTCGCGGCTGGCGGGACTTTGTGATCCTTGCGGAGCGCAAACTGCCTGGCTCATCGTGCGTATGCCAGGTTTAGAAAGAGCGGGGGGCAGGCCTCACACCTGCCCTCCGCCTCTGTAACCGCGAATAACGCCAATCCACGCGAATGGGGAATGGAGGGGTCTATCTCCATTCGTGCGAATTCGTGTTATTCGTGGATACCGATCTGTAACCGCGAATAACGCCAATCCACGCGAATGGGGAACAGTGTTGGCGGCGAAGGTGCGACGCACTTCCGAAGTGCGTCGCACCTCGGATACCTGCCCCTGGCGGCTGTGGGAAGCCGCCCTGCGAACCGTAACCGCGAATAACGCCAATCCACGCGAATGGGGAACTTTTGGGATCTATGTCTACTCGTGCGAATTCGTGTTATTCGTGGATACCGATCTGCCGGCTGTGGGAAGCCACCCTACGTGTTTGGGTTACGCCATGCGCGCGGCCCGTATGTCCAACCTCACCTAACCCCTCCCACACCGTGGGGATATGTGAGGTCAAACGCCCCACGAGTGTGGAGACCCCAGATGCGCCCGCCCTGTGGTATAATGCGGGCAACACACGCGAAAGGACATGCCCTGCGAGTATGGACGAAGACCGAACCAAGCCCGAAGTCGCCATTGGCGAACTGCTTGTGCGGCGGGGGTTGACCCTCGCCGTGGCCGAATCGTGCACCGGCGGGTTGATCTGCCACCGCATCACCAACGTGCCCGGAAGTTCGCGCTACCTGGAAGGCGGCGTCGTGGCCTACTCCTACGCCGCGAAGGAGCGGCTGCTGGGTGTGGATCACGACACGCTCTACGAGCACGGCGCCGTGAGCGAGGAGACGGCGCGCGAGATGGCGAACAACGTCAGGCGCGCGTTCGGGGCCGACATCGGCCTCTCGGTTACCGGCATCGCGGGGCCGACGGGCGGCCTGCCGGGCAAGCCCGTGGGCCTGGTGTACATGGCGCTGTCGGCGCGGGGCTTCTCGCAATGCGTGCGGCGCATCTGGCCCTTTGACCGAGAGGGGAACAAGGCGGCCTCGGCCGAAGCCGCCCTGCAAATGCTCCTGGAGTACCTGAAGGGTCTGGAGGACTAGCCGCGGCTCGTTACTTGCCCGCGCGGTCGGCCTTTTCGCGCACCTTCTGGCCGAAACGCTGCACGTCTATGATGGCGCGGGTGTGGGTGCCCTCGCCGATCTTCTCCTGGTCGTCCCACGCTTCCACGCGGAACACCAGTTTGCGGCCGTCCACCTGCACGAGTTCGGACTTGGCCGTAACCGTCATGCCGACGGGCGTGGCGGCCAGGTGGCGCACGTCCAGGGCCACCCCCACCGTCCGATGCCCCTCGGGCAGGAGATGATCCACCGCCTTCACCGAGGCGATTTCCATCAGCAGGATCATCTGCGGCGTCGCGAAGACGTGGACATTGCCGCTGCCCAGGTGCTTGGCCGTGTGTTCAGGCCCCACCACCAGGCTGACCGTTCCCGTGAGGCCGGGCGCGAGTTGTTCCATTGGGACATCTCCTTGAGCGATGTAGCGGGCGCGAAAAAGGAGCCAGGCACGTGCGTCCTGGCTCCCTGGTGTGCAGCGGTCCTAGCCCGCGGGGGCAGGCTCCGTCTGGAAGAACGCCTCAAACTCCTTCTCGTCCAGCGTTTCCTTCTCCATGAGCGCCTCGGCGATAGCGATCAGGCGCTCCTTGTTGACGAGGAGGACTTCCTTCGCGCGTTCGTAGGCGGTGTTGATGATGCGGCGCACCTCCTCGTCAATCTCCTGCGCCACCTTCTCGCTGTAGTCGCGCTGCTCGCCGATTTCGCGGCCCAGGAAGACGAGTTCCTCTTTCTGGCCCCAGACCATGGGCCCGAGGCGCTCGCTCATGCCGTAGCGGGTTACCATCTGGCGGGCCAGTTGGGTGGCCTGCTCCATGTCGTTTTGCGCGCCCGTGGTTACCTCGTTGAAGATGAGTTCCTCGGCGGCGCGCCCGCCCAGCATGAACGCCATATCGTCCAGGAACTTGGACTTGGTGCGGATGTAGCGGTCGCCCTCGGGGCGCGTGGCGGTGAGGCCGAGGGCAAGCCCCCTGGGGATGATGGTCAACTTGCGCACCGGGTCGCAGTTGGGCAGGCTTCGCCCCACCACGGCATGGCCCGCCTCGTGATAGGCGGTGATGCGCTTGTCCTCGGGGCTGAGGAGCCGACTCTTGCGCTCCGGGCCCATCAGGACCTTCTCAATGGCCTCTTCAAACTCGGCCATGCTGATGCGCTTCTTGTTCCTGCGCGCCGCCAAGATGGCTGCCTCGTTGACCATGTTCTCAATGTCGGCGCCCACGAACCCCGGCGTGTCCTTGGCCAGGGCGTCCAGGTCCACGTCCGGCGCCAGGGGTTTGCCGCGGACGTGCACCTCCAGGATGCCTCGGCGGCCCTTCAAGTCGGGCGGGTCCATCACCACGCGGCGGTCAAACCGCCCGGGCCGCAGCAGGGCCGGGTCCAGGATGTCGGGGCGGTTGGTGGCCGCCATGATGATGACATTGGTGTCGGTGTCAAACCCGTCCATCTCCACCAGAATCTGGTTGAGGGTTTGCTCGCGCTCGTCGTGGCTGCCGCCCAGGCCGGCGCCGCGCTGCCGCCCGACGGCGTCAATCTCGTCCACGAAGACGATGCACGGCGCGTGCTTCTTGGCCTGGTCAAACAGGTCGCGAACGCGCGACGCGCCCACGCCCACGAACATCTCCACGAACTCCGAGCCGCTGATGCTGAAGAACGGCACGCCCGCCTCGCCCGACACGGCCTTGGCCATGAGGGTCTTGCCGGTGCCCGGCGCGCCCACCAGGAGCACGCCTTTGGGGATGCGCGCGCCCAGGGCGATGAACTTCTGCGGCTCCTTCAGGAACTCCACCACCTCGCGCAGTTCCTGCTTGGCCTCGTCGGCGCCGGCCACATCGTCAAAGGTTACGGTGGGCTTGTCGCCCGTGAACAGGCGCGCGCGGCTCTTGCCGAACGACAGGGCCTGGTTGTTCGTCCCCTGGGCCTGGCGCATCAGGAAGTAGAACAACGCAAACACCAGCACCATCGGCACGAAACTGCCCAGGATCGCAATCCAATTGCTGACGTCGCTGGGCGGTTCCATCTTGAAGGTGATCTTCGCCAGTTGCTCCTGGCTCACCCCCAAATCCTTGAGCGTCTGGATGGCGCTGATGCCCGGCTCCTTGCGCGAGGTCGCCTCTGGCACGTCCGGGTTCTTGTACACAACCTTGATGACGTCATCCTTGACCCGAATCTCACGAATCAGGCCATCCTGGGCCTGCTTTGCCACTTCGCTGATGTCTATCTCCTGGGGCTTCTGGCTGGGCGTGAACAGGCTGTACAGCAGCGCCACCGCCGCGACCAGGATCAGCAAATATACGAACCCATTCTTGAACCGACCGGGATTCACCCTCTATCCTCCGTATTCTTCCCAAGCGCCTCCTGCGAGGCGCGTGCAAATCCACCATCCGACGGCGCAGGCCCATCCCTCCATCATCGCATCCCCAACGGTCAGACAGGCCGCGCCCGCTCAATTCCTATTTTCACATATATTATACCAGACTTTGCCCGCTCACACCAAAAACGGTGGCGCTACGGCTCGGCCCGCCGTATCCGCCACGGATGCGTGTACACCACAAACCGATGCGGGCGCAGGTAGCCCACCAGGGTCTGGTTGAGAACGTCGGCCAACTGCACCGAGAGCGAAGTGGGCGAGGAAAACGACGCGACCACGCTCACGCCGAGGCGCGCGGACTTGGTAACAAACTCGTAACTGGCGCGCCCCGTCCCCAGGAGAAACTTGTCGCCCAGAGGAATGCCGCGGAGTACGCACGCGCCCAGGGCCTTGTCCACCGCGTTGTGCCGGCCGATGTCCTCGCACACGACCACCGCCTCGCCCGAGGCCGTGAATACCCCCGCCGCGTGAATGCCGCCGGCCACCCGGTACGATTCCTGCGCGGCGGCCAGCAGTTTGGGCGCGCCACGCAGGGCAGCATCCGCAACCTCAACGCCCGCGCCCAGAGGCGGGACGGTGCAGGCCCAGTCGCCGGGGGCGTTGGCCGCGCACCCCGACCGAACGAAGCGCGGCTTGGCGAGTTTCTCGGCGTCCAGGCCGGCGCCCGGGCGCAGGCGCACGCTGACCCTCTTGGGGACATCGCCCCCGTCGGTGGACACCGACGCGATGTCTTCCGCGCCGGACACGATGCCCTCGCCCAGGCAGTACCCCACCGCCAGTTCCTTCTCCAGCCCCGGCGTATGCATGAGCACCGCCACCAGGGTGTCGCCCACGGCGATTTCCAGGGGCGCTTCTACCACGACCCACCCCTCTTCGGGGCCGGGCGCTCCCCACGGATGCCCCTCCCACCGGAAAAGCCCCGGAGACTCCACGTTCCCCAACCCCTGGTTTCGTCGCTTCACCCTGACCTCCGATCTTCGGTGCGCTGCAACGGGACGGATGCGGTCTGCCCGCTACGCCGCCGCGCCTACGGCCCGCCCTCCGCCGTCGGCTCGGGCGTCGGCGACGGTTCTGGCGTCCACGTCGGGCTGGGCGACGGCAAGGGCGTGGGCGTTGGGCTGGCCTCGGGAGAGGCCGTCGGCGTGGGCGTTGGGCTGGGCGTGGGCGCAGGCGTGCGCGTGCGGGTCGGCGTAGGGCTAGGCGTGCGCGTGGGCGTCGGCGTAACGGTGGGCGTGCGGGTCGGCGTAGGCGTGGGGTTCGCCACCTCCACCAGCACGCGACTTTCCACGGAATTGCCCCGATGGTCGTACACAACCAGGCGCAGGGTGTAGAGGCCATTGGCCAACTCGCGCGTGTCCCACTGGGTCAGCAGGCCGCGATCCACCATGCTGCCGACGGGCGCGCTGACGGGCCCCCAGCCCAGCGGACTGCTCCCCACGCCGTACTCCACCACGTAGTGGGAGAAGTCGCCCATGCGCGCCGTGCCGATGACCTGCACGAGTCCGGCCACCTGCGCGTTCGGCTCGGGGCGCTCTATGACGGCGATGGGCGCGAAGGTGTGCACGGAGCAGGTGGCCGCCGGCGGCTGGGGAATGTTGTTCTTCTCCACCCACGGGCGGAACTCCTCGGGCCAGACCTCAAAGTAGCGCTCCTCCACCACGTTGGCCGGACAGAACTCGGTGGCGCGCTGCCCGCTCACGGTGCAGATGCGCACCAACTGATGGACGTCCTTGCTGGGGTCGGTGGGTTGCGTGCCGGCGACGAAGACCTCCGTGCCGCGCGCCGGGCACACCTCGCTGGGCGCCGAGCCCGACACGGTGCAAATCTCCGCCGTAACAATCCCTGGCGGGCGGACGAATTCCTTCGGGGGCACGCCCTGCAGCGCCTCCTTCATGAAGCGATTCCAAATCGGGCCGGCCGCCCGCACCCCAGGCAGGCGCTTCATGGGCGTGTTGTCGCTGTTGCCCACCCACACGCCCACGGCCAGGTCGGGCGTGTACCCAATCGTCCAGCCGTCGCGGTAGTCGTCGGTGGTGCCGGTTTTCACCGCGGCGGGCCGCCCGATTTCCAGCAGGTTCCCAGGACCGAAGGCGGGCAGCCGCGCCTTGTTGTCCGACAGGATGCTCGTGATGAGATAGGCGTGCTGGGGCGACACGACCTGCTCCCCACGATTGGGATTCAGGGATTCAATCACGTGCCCCTGGCTGTCCACGATGCGGCGGATGGGCGTGGGGGGAAGGCGCACGCCGCCGTTGGCCAACGCCTGGTACGCCCCCACCATCTCCAGCAGGGTAACGTCGCCGCCGCCCAGCGTCAGCGACAGGCCGTAGTCGGGCCGATTCAGCGACGTGATCCCCAGTCGGTGCGCGGTCTCCAGCATGTTCTTCAGCCCCACGAACTGGAGGGCCTTGACGGCGGGGATGTTGTAGGAGTTGGCCAGCGCCGTGCGGACGGTAACGGGGCCGTGCTCCTTGTTGTCGTAGTTGTGCGGCTTGTAGGGCGGGTTGGCGCCGTCCGGGAACTCGGTCTCCATGTCCAGGATCACCGTCGCGGGCGTCCACCCCATCTCAAACGCCGTGAGGTAGGTGATGGGCTTGATGGACGAGCCGGGCTGCCGAAGGCGCAGGGCCACGTTCACCTGGCCGTCTATGGTCTTGTCGTTGAAGTCGGCGCTGCCCACCATGGCGAGGATTTCGCCGGTGTGCACGTCCAGGGCCACCAGCGCGCCGTTGGTGGCGTGGTAGGTGTCGCGCACCTGGGCGATGTGCTCGCTCACGGCGCGCTGGGCGATGGCCTGCATCTGCGGATCCAGCGTCGTATAGACCTGGAAGCCGCCTCGGTACAGCACCTCGGTGCCGTACTTCTGCTCCAGAATCTCGCGCACGTAGGCGACGAAGTGCGGCGCTTCCGAGCCGAATCGGGGCGGCACCAGGTTCAGCGCCTGCTGGGCGGCAGCCTCGGCCTGGGCGCTGGTGATGTAGCCCTGCTCCACCATGAGTTGCAGGACGACGCGCTGGCGCTTCTTGGCGGCGTCAAAGTGGGCATACGGGTCGTAGAGCGCGGGGGCCTGGGGCAGGCCAGCCAGGAACGCCGATTCCGCCAGGTCTAGCGCCGCCGCGGTCTTCCCAAAATACGTCTCGGCCGCCGCCTCTATGCCATACGCCAGGTTGCCGTAGTTGATCTCGTTCAGGTAAATCTCCAGAATCTCGTCCTTGCTGTAGCGGCGGGTGATTTCGGCGGCGAGCACGGCCTCGGTGATCTTGCGCTTGAGGCTCACCTCTGGGGTCAGGAACAGCGTCTTGACCAACTGCTGCGTGATGGTGCTGCCGCCCGACACGATGCGGCGCTCGGTAACGTCGTACCAGAGCGCGCGCAGCACCGACAGCGGGTCAAACCCAGGGTGGCGGTAGAAGTTGGCGTCCTCGGTCGCAATCGTCGCGTTGCGGACGTAAGGGGAAATCTGGCTGAGGGGCACCACCGTGCGCTTGCCCCCGTAGGGGTCAAAGATTTCGTACAAGAGGCCGCCGTTGCGGTCGTAGATTTTGGTGCTCAGGAACGTGGCCGAGCGCGCCCGCAGTTCTTCGGGCGGCGGCAGGTTGCGCGCGACGCGGGCGTAGAGCACAACGCCGACGGCGAGGGCCGCGAAGAACAGCGCCACGGCCACCGCCGACGCGATGGCGAAGGCCCTGGCGGCGCGGTACATCGCGCTGGGCCGCGCGCGTGTCGTGGCGGGTGGGTGAACAGGGTGTCTGTGCATCGTGAATCTTCTCTCTTGGGAAGCCTGCTTGAAGAACGCCCGAAACGGGCTTCAGGTTCCGACAGCATCAGGTTCGGCCTCATTATAGTATGGGCGACGGGCGAAGCAAATCGCGCGGGCGCGCCGCCGATTCGGCTACGTCTTGTGTTGGTAACCAAGACGCGACGCTCTTTCGGAAGTGCGTCGCACCGATGCCCATGGCGCGACCTGCGCACTTTGGAACCGAGTCGCCGCCGCTGGGTTTTTGCACTTGTGCGCCGCAGCGTGCTATAATCTGCGCGCTGTGCACTACTTGGATGGGAGGTCTGTATGCCACAACTTGGCGTTCCCGAATTGATCCTGATCCTGGTGATCGTGATCATCATCTTTGGCGTGGGGCGCTTGCCAGAGATCGGATCGGCAATGGGAAGGGCCATCCGCGGGTTCCGCGAAGCATCCGCTGGCGAGCCGAAGAAGACGGAAAGCACGGACGAGCCTGCCGCGAAGGACAAGAACAACCAGGGCTAATTACATCGTCTCCAGGAGCGGGACATGGCCGACACAACCGCGGATGTATTCCCGTACCTGCTGGTGCTCGGACGTCCAGCCAGCGGCAAGTCCGAGTTCATAGACTACATGTCCAAGGTGCCCGATGCCGTGCGGGCGCACCGCTACGCCATCGGGAACTTTGACGTCCTGGACGACTTCGTCTTCCTCTGGCAGCATTTCGTGGAGGATGACGAACTGGAGAAGCAGGGCAAGCCGCGGCGGCTGTCGCGGCCGGCCGAGTTCGGCTACGTCGTCGCGTCGGACGAGGTCTGGGACGTGCTGATGGACGACCTGAACCGCGAGTTGCAGGCCAGGCTCCGCGCCGGCCCCAAGCCAGGGCACACGACGCTGATAGAGTTCTCGCGGGGCAGAACATACGGCTACGAGCGCGCCCTGGCGCGATTGGATCCCCGCGTGCTCCAACAGGGCGCGATCCTGTACTTCCTTGTCTCCTTTGAGGAGTCGTGGCGGCGCAACCTGGCGCGCTACGACGAGAAACGCAAGAGTGGCATCCTCACCCATTCGGTGCCGCGTTCCGAGATGGAGCGCACCTACGGCGAGGACGATTGGGGGCGCCTCACGGGCGGCAAGCCCGACGGCTACCTGCGCACCCAGGGCATCACCGTCCCGTTCGTTACCCTGTTCAACGAGCCAGAGAGCACCGATCCCCGCGTGCTGGACCGCCGATACGGGCTTGCGCTGAACACGCTCAAACTCCTGTGGGACAAGAGCCGCTGACCCCGGCCCCAGACCGGTATCCACGAATAACACGAATCCACACGAATGGAGAAGAATTCAGTCCACCTGCGACGCACCTCGGAGGTGCGTCGCAGGTGGGGCAGGCATGCGACCCCGCCCTGCGCGCCCGTGGCTTGACAAGTTCGTAGGCCGGCCTTCCGTAGCGCCGGGCGTTACGCTCCGTTCCCCATTCGCGTGGATTGGCGTGATTCGCGGTTCTAGACCGCCATCCACGAATAACACGAATCCACACGAATGGAGAAGAGAA
>Ga0078972_1006776_pt1 | contig 26569 bp, 30 predicted proteins | sample YelNatPaOPGAMG01_FD_67568 | JGI IMG/M metagenome (GOLD analysis project Ga0078972, IMG submission 67568) | Hot spring thermophilic microbial communities from Obsidian Pool, Yellowstone National Park, USA - OP-RAMG-01 (SPADES assembly) (version 2) | ecosystem: Environmental > Aquatic > Thermal...
CTGTTGACAGTTTCTGGAACCAAATCGGAGGCTCCAGCGCTTGTTCCACCCGTAGTTATTACAGCGTCAGCTTTCTTCAAGCCCGTTTTTATTCTTTTAAATATTTCATCTGCATCATCTTTTGCAATGCCTAAATCTATTGGTTCAGCGCCCAATTCGTGGCATAAACTTGAGAGAACAAGCCTATTAACCTCGAAAATTTGGTCTTCTTTCGGTTCCTCGCTTACTTCCACAAGTTCGTTTCCAGTGGCTAAAATTGCGATTTTAGGTTTTTCAAAAACATTAACTTCAGCAACTCCTAAAGCAACCAGCAAGCCCAAATGTTGAGGTTTTAAGCGTGTTCCAGCTTTTAATGCCACTTCACCCTTTGCAACATCCTCGCCTTTCTTGGAGATGTTTTCACCTGGCGTTACAGAAGTCCAAACTTCGATTTTTTCGTCAATTCTTTTAGTGTTCTCCAGCATGACGACAGCGTTTGCGCCTTTCGGAATTGGAGTTCCAGTCCACACTTGTCTTGCTTGTCCATTCTCTATCTCATTTTTAGCGGTTATTTGCAAGATTTTTGGCTTAAACTGTGAAGCTTCAACGGTGTCCTCGGCTTTGACGGCATATCCGTCAACGGCTGAGCGGTCAAACCTTGGCAAATCTTCCTTTGCAATTACATCTTCAGCAAGAACACGGTTCAAAGCCTCATGCACTGGAGCAACCACCGTTTTCGGATTTTCAATTTTTAAATTGTTAAAAACTGATTGCAATGCCTCTTCTATGGTTGTAAGTTTTTGAAATCCCCTTAACCGTACCAAAAAGGCACCCATAGACAGCACCGCAGAGGACATAAAAAATGTATCGCATCAAATTTGCTGGAAACCTTAAACTACGAACTTCTAAGCTCGTTTTGAAGAATATCACGCATTTTAACAGCGTCCAAGTCCAGAATTGGACTTTCGCTTATAATAACTGGGTTCAGTTTGTATTCGGCTATCACTTTTGCAAGCATAGTGAAGTCTGGTCCATAATCCGCTTCATCCATTATGTGATGGCACTTTTCACCCTTGTCTGTAAATTCAACCTTTGTGAAGTGGCAATGCATATTTCTGGCAGCCTCTGTTCCAAGGCGCTTTTCAATTTCTTCAATAACTTTGCGGAAATCATCTATAGTTTTGAAGCGTCCCTTATCTCTCGCATGCAAATGTGCCCAATCAATTACTGGTTGTGCTTGTTCAACTTCCTCGCATAGGCTTAAAACTTCATCTAGGCTTCCAAACTGGGAGGGTTTGCCCATGGTTTCGGGTCCAATTTTAACGTTCTTTATTCCCAAATTTTTTAATGATTCAACAGTTTCTTTTACTGCTTCCAAGCAAGTTCTAAAAACTTCTTTCTGAGGTTTTTTGCCGTAGAATCCGGGATGAAAAACCACAATATGTGCGTTCATCCATTCGGCTGCGGTTGCGCATGCGATTAGGCGTTGTCTGCTTGCCTCTATAACGTCTTTTCCGCCGCAGAAGTTTATGAAATAGGAACCGTGCAAACTGAGCCAAACATCTTTTTCTTTTGCTTCTAAACCAAGTTTTTCCGCTTCTTCCCTCTTAATCTGGGGTTTTGCGCCCCAACGGACAGCCTGATACTCAAAAGCGTCAAGTCCCTCCTCTCGCAAAAGTCTTGGAACATCCGACAATGCTGCTTTCATCATTCTAAATGTGGGAGGAACTCCAGCTGGACCAAATCTGGGATGATCAGCCATTTAAAAGCCCTATAAACTTTATTTCTTCTTGTACCGATAACTTTTTCGAGTGTACTCTCCATAAATTAAGACAGTTATGGCGCAAATCCAAGCTGCAGCATTTTGAAAAACCAGATATTTTGCGACATTGTCTGAATCCACCAAGGGCTTGATTACGATTCCAATGTTTAGGACGAAGTCTCTGAAGGTTGGTGCTGCGGACAATAAGGCGTTGTTTATGCCTGAAAAAATTGCGCCAATGGGCGCTAATGCTTCTGCAGTGTTCTTAACAAAGCCAAGTAATGAAGGATTGTTTTGGTAGGCGTTTGATATTGTTCTGTAAATCAGTTGTGGATAGGATAGAAGGGAAATTATGAAAGCGAATGCTGAAAAAATTAGGAATACCGTCAAGGCGCTTTTTATGGTTGCTCTTGCGAAATGTATTTTTTGCCATACATATGCAACACTTTTAATGCGTAATAACCCGCTCTTAATTTTACCGAAAACTTTTCCCTCTTTCTTTCGTTTAGCGGGTTGAGTTTTTCCTTTTGTAGTTTCACGAGGTTTTATGGTAATATGTCTCGTTAGGTATGCCCAACTTGACGCCAAGGCGATTATAACAGCGATTGGAACCAAGTGGAATAGCGGGCTGATGGCAGTTGTTATTATCCAGTCTGTTCCTGTAATTTGGAGGCTAAATTGTAAAGGTTTTTCATTAACTCCGAGGTTTATGGCGTAAAGGACAATAACGTATTCGATTAAGGCTGCTATTATTAAGAATAGGGTTATCGCGGTTAATCCCTTTAATGTTGTCCATCGAATCATTAAACGTTTAGGAGTATTCTTAGCTGACAATTGCTTCACCGTTAGGCTTTGCGTCTTTCATTTTATGAGTGTTTGAATATGAAAGTTCCTATTAAAAAACGTGCTGCTGAGAATTACAAAACATTTTGGCTTTCATCATTGTGATAGGGGAAATTCATGTCCACATTTGGGACATTTAGCCATTCCGCATTGTACAGAGGAGGGGCATCCAGAGCAGGCGAAGGCTCTGCCGTATGTTATGTCGAATGTGAAACCGCATTTTGGGCATTTCACTATAGATTTTGACTGTGCTTTTATTTTCATTATGCGTCACTTTTCATAATCAACCAGTCAATGGAATTTTAAAAACCTTTCTTGAAGAATTCTGCAGTTTTATTCGAAAATTTTAACAATACTTGAAGCTATAATATTATGTTCAAGTGCATATATGAATATGTTTGCGAGAACGAATAGTCTGGGAATAGGATGCTGAAGCCAAATAAGATTGAAAGGATGGAACTTTACAGAGAGCGTAATACGCAAGCTTTCCTAAGCAAGTTTTTAAGTGGCGAAATAAGCGAGCTTGAGCCTGTTTATGACCCGAAACTTGGTTATCGTTATCCCATGGTGGAGACAATTCTCGGCGATGCTTCCGAGGTTGAACCTTTCTTGAATAGGCTTTTTGATGCTGGTATACTCAAGAGAAGGCTTTACGATAAAGTGATTTACTGTCCGAAGTGCGGTTCCGCAAACATTTCCATCCATTATCGCTGTCCATACTGCAAATCCTTCGACATTCAAAGAAGCGCCTTGATTGAACATGTTAAATGCGGTTACATGGATGTTGAGGAAAACTTCAAAAAAGGCAACAGGCTTGTCTGTCCAAAATGTCATGAAGAATTAAAGAAGCTTGACGTTGATTATAGGAAGGCTGGGACATGGTGCACTTGTAAGGATTGCAGCAAAAGCTTTGACATTCCCTTAACTGCCCATTTCTGCAGAGACTGCCACACAAGTTTCACTTTTGAAGAAGCCATGATTAAAGACGTTTACGCCTACAGCCTAAACGAGGAGGTGAAGGAAGAAGCAGCTTTAGGCTGGGTTATAATCTCGCCAATAAGAGAGTTTCTCATCGAAAATGGGTTCGAAGTTGAAAGTCCAGCTTTTGTAAAAGGCAAATCTGGAGCAAACCACATGTTTGACATCGCAGCCTATTTAAAGGATGCCGCCAACAAAATAACAGTAATTGACATAGCCACATCCACAGAAAACGCCGTTTCAGAGCAACCAATAATTGCACTCTTTGCAAAAGTTTTCGACGTTTCCCCAGAAAGCGCCTACCTAATCGCAATTCCAAAAGTAACCGAAAACGGAAAAAAAATGGCAGAACTATACAATATCAAGGTGATTGAAGCCAAAAACCAAAAGGAAGCAATAAAAGCCTTAAAAGAAAAAATGCTTTAAAACTTAGCCTTCTGCGAAAACGGCTATGTTGCCCCTTTCCGTGACAACTTTCGCAATAAACTCTTCTGGCAAGCTAACGTCTGCACGAATGTAAATGGCTTCTTCTCCAGCGTTTATGAATAAATCGGCGTTGTAGGGTTGATGATTTGTTGAATTAATTATCCATATGGAAAGGATATGAGTTGTTATTGGACCATTATTCCTTAAATCGAAACATGTGCCGTCAATTATTGCTCTTACTCCGAAAAAGTCTATTTCGACGATTGTCTGGTTTGTGTTTAATCCTTCGTCAACAAATTCTATGAGCAAAGTGCCATCATCTTTAACATAGCTTCTCCAGTTCTCTGTTATGTTAATTGCGTAGTCGTTCCACTCGTTTGGTGCTGGTTGACTTCCTTCTGTGGTATTAAATCCAGAACTGCTAAAATTTAGCTCCGTCCAATTGTATGCCCTTAAAAACCATTTTTCAGCGGCCTCCGTGACTTTATATCTAATGAATATTTCAATGCCATGGGTATAGTTCAACGGGTAAGTTGATGGGTCTATTGTGAAATTGTTGGTGATGCATAGTCTGTAAATGTCCGATAGTGTAACCTTAAACTCAATCCAATCGACATTAAGTTCAAACTGTGTAGCAGCAGCTTTAACTCCTCTAATCTTTATTTTCCAACATCCATCAGCGTCTCTGAAGTGTGTTGGGTTGCTTGTTATTGTTTGGCTGTTGGTGATGTTTGTCATGTATCCATCTCCGCTTGTTGGATACTCTCCTATTTGGTAATTGTAAAGTTGAGCTATTGCGGTTACTCCGTCTGTCGTAAAATAGCCGTTTATGGTCCATGTCAAGTTTATCCAAGGTTCAGTGTTTGATGTTCCAGCGAATTCGACTTCAACTGTTTCCTCGGTTGCTGGTTTAAATGTGCAATAAATGCTATACGCTCTCGATTCATTCGTTGGATTCGGCATTGGATTTGGAAAGTTTGCTCCATAGGCTAAATTAACATAATGTCCTTGGTTTGATGTCCCTGACGTATAGTAGAGATAAGCATTACCATTTCCAGAAGAAGACCATGCTACAAGCAAATATTCCATGTTTGCTTTAAGTATTGGTTTAGGTGTAGGAAAATTAAATGTAACCCACGCTGTCCCTGTTGGCACATTTTTCTCTTCTGTTTGCGCTACTAAACTTAGGTCGCTGTGTAAGTAAATGGCGCACTTCATATTTTTAGAGATAGTTGTCATGCGGATGTACGCAGTAATACTTTGTGCTTCGCCATCCTTTGTAGGTGTAAAAACTGAACCCACAATAGTGCCTTCTGTATTGCGATAACTTCCTCCAGCTACTGTATTTCCAAAGGTTTCAGTGGCATCTGAAAATGTGGAAGGATAGCTGCGAAACTGCATGTAAACACCATCATCGGTTTGTAGATCAGCTGGCGAGCCAGAAACGAGGGTTGTTGAGTTCCATAGGGTGTAGCTTGAAGGATTATAGGAGATTGATGGGATTTCTTCTCTGAAAGTTTCATGAAAATCATCAATAAAACGCGTATCTGCGTAATTGCCGCTTAATTTGATACCAGTGCTGGTTAAAAATTCGTTTTGTGCAGTAAACCATGAAGAACGTGTAACTCTTGTAACGTTGGCTATTCTAATGTTTTCTTGCATTCTTTCTAGGTCAAACTGGTTCATTTGGTAACTCCAGAGAACAACGTTTGAAACTATAAGCACTATTAGGATTAGGCTTAGCATTACAACTATTACGTTGCTTACGCCCTTTTTTGCTTGTCTGAATTTTTTAAGGAGCCTTATAATATTCTGCAACGTGAGTCCCCCTTGTTGTGACAATATCTATGTAGTATAGGCTGCCAGAATTCCAAGCGTATGAAATGTTAAGCCAGTCGTGTTTGCCTATTTCTAAACTGAAAGGGTGCGGAGTGAACGATTGTGATGTATGGTTAACATAAACGGCGGAAACCTGAATGGCAACCTTTCCTACATTGCGAAGATAAACTTGAATGTTGCCCGTGGAATTGTTAAACCATAAATCCTCAATGATGAGGCGTTCACTCATTATTTCCCGCATGTTAGTTGTTATGACGTAAGTTGCTGTTGTCGCAATTGCCATGGCGCCTACAGCCACAACTGTAAGCAAAAGGTTGCTTAAAACTGGAGTTATAGCCCGTGAATCTGAAAAAAATCTCCTAAATGTTTTACTCATTTTCCGTCACCTACAAGAAAAGCTTTAGGGCTATGTAGCCGCACAACATCATGATTATGCTGTGTTTTAAGCCAGCGTTTATGGTTCCCTCTCCCATTTTTCCGGCAACCAACCCGCCGAAAAAGGCTTGGATTGAAGCTAAATGGAAAAACATTCGCTGCATTTCCTCTGGCGATGTTACCGTTGCCCCAAGGGTTGGTAAACCTTCTATGCTTAGGAAAAACGACCTGAAAAGCAGTACTATGGTGAATAAGAACACGAAGAATGCCACATAAATTATTGCAATGTATGGTCTTGTTTGGTTTCTTCTTTCCTTATCCAGCAACAGCGTCGTCTGAATAAACTTTCCAGTTGGGTCAAAAACCTTTTCTACGTGTCCTCCAGAACGGCTTGCCTCAATAATTAATGGCACAGTTCTCTGAACAAGAATTGTGTTGGCACGTTTTCCTAAAGCCACCAGTGCCTCCTCAAAGGTCATTCCCCAAGAAATTTGGGTATTCATCTTTCTCAGTTCTGCTGTGAGGGGTCCATAATTTCTTTTTGAGGCTTCCTCTAAGGCTTGGGGAAGCGTCATTCCCGTTTCTTGGGCTTGAACTATGCTTCTGAAAAGGTCTGGCAAATGCTCGTCTATTGCTCTCTTCCATTTATAGTCGATGTAGTTTAGGATTGTTGGTGGAGAAACGGCGATTATTACAGCGAAAAATACGAATTCATCGAAGGTTCTGCTTCCCCCAAACAGAATGTAAGCAAAAAGGATTATGGAGACGGCTACAGAAACCGAGGCACCCCATGCAATTTTTTTGGCACGTTCTTCTATTTTTGGCATTCCAATTACCACTTAGGTGAAACCGCATCTAGGATTATCAGGAACATTATGGAGCCTAAGGGTATTCCAAGATAAGTCAGCAAACTCAGCAGCAGATTTGGACTTAACATGCCGAGAAAGCCGCCGCCCATCATTTCCATAACCGCAAGCATAATTATGAGGAGCAAAGGTCCAGTCACAATCAAAGCCACATAAAATTCTGACAAAATGGACAGCGTATCCGAAAACTTTCGGAGGCTTATCCTCTTAAGCTTCATATATTGCCTAGATTTTTCCCTAAGATAAGCGGACAAGTTTCCTCCAGAATGTATTGTTGAAATAAACCCCTGAAGCATTTCACGAAATCTTTCAGAAGAAGTTCGCTTCGATGCCTCCTCTAAGGCGGAGATTATGTCGAAACCGAAAAGCCCCACATCCCTAACAATGTTTTTGGCTTCTATGGAAACTGTTAATGGTTCGCTGAGATTTGAAAGTGAATAGAAGATTTTTTCTGGAGAAACGCCGGCTGTTGTGAGAATTGCCATATAACCTGTAGTGAAGGGCAATTCGTCTTCTAACTCTCTCTTGAGTTTGTCGGCACGATAAACTGGGTATGCGTAAAATCCCATAACAGAGAAGGCACTTGCGAATAGACTTCCGCCAAAGCCGAAGAGTATCGCTGGCAAAAGCGGAATTTTTAAAAAGAAAAGCAGCAAGGATGGAACAAGGGCTAATGTTGTGAGTGAAGCTAAAATTGTTACAAAAACTGTTAGGCTAACATAAGCCTTAAAATTAATCTTCAACTCTGACCTCTGCAAATTCAAATCCAAATCTTTAAAAAGCGGCATAAGGCGTCCAATTTTTCCACCAATAAGTTGATAGGCTATTGTTTGTGTCTCTTTCAGTTCAAATTTGTGCTTTTTTTGTGCCTTTTTTGCCTCTGTTTTTGAGAGTTTTATTGATGGCAGTTTAAACATTAATTTGAAACGATTGTAGAACTGTTTGATTTTTTGGTAAGCCTCAGTTTTTTTCATTTCAACCCAACTCTCGCTTTTTGGAAAACCCTGTTCGGGTTAGCATAATATTCTCGAATAACATTTGAAACGTCCATGTGGCGTCGAATACCCTTCCTCACCATCCACTCCAAAACAGTTTTTCTGCGATGCATTTCTCGTTTAATGTCTTCTTCGCTGATTTCCATCTTCTTCATGTGTTTTTCAAGGAGGCTGCTGTGGCCGGAAAATATGAACCTGTCTTCTTTTTGGTTCCAGCGGAAAACGTCTTCTGTTAGTATGCTCTTTGTTTTTGAATTTAGCCCTAAAATCTCGCTTGTTATGCTGACTCTTCTTGCTGGTTTTCCTTCAATTTCTGTTCTCGTCATAACCATTATGACGTTGGTCATGGCTATGAGCGGTTTTGGAATGTTCATTGGTTCAGATTGCAAACGATTTATTGTGGCTTCAACTGATTCTGCGTGGATTGTGCTCATTCCCAAGTGGCCTGTTGCCATGGCTTGAAAAAGAGTGTAAGCTTCTTCTCCGCGGACTTCGCCTACGATTATGTAGTCTGGTCTTTGTCTAACAGCAGCCTTTAACAGGTCGAATAGAGTTATTGTGCCGCCTTTTTTGTCTTCATGTCCAAACCCTAATCTTACAACTGAAGGTATCCAGTTTTCATGGGGAAGGTTAAGCTCCTGAGTGTCTTCTACGCTTACTATTTTCATTTCAGGTTTTATGAACATTGACAAACAATTCAACATGGTTGTTTTTCCAGAAGCTACGCCTCCAGCAACGATTACAGACGCCCTATTTTCTATTATGTACCACAAGAAGGCAGCCATTTCTGATGAAATTGTGTTGAAGGCTATTAGGTCTGAGATTGTTAGTGGGTCAACCCTGAAGCGTCGGATTGTGAATGTTGACCCCCTCCTCGTCACTTCACTTCCATAAGTTAGTTGCACACGACTGCCGTCTGGAAGGGAAGCGTCCAAAATTGGGGATGCTATGGAAATGTTTTTTCCACTCAAGTATGCCAGGCGGATTATGAATGAGTTTAGCTCTGCTTCGCTTCTGAATATTATGTTGGTGGGTAATGATTCGTAAAGCCTATGCCAAACATAAATTGGTATGTTGACGCCGTCTGCTGATATGTCCTCAATTAGGTGGTCTTTCATTAATGGGTCTATTTTTCCGTAGCCTATGAAGTCTCTTGTCAGATAGTATATGAGTTTGTCGATGGCTTCTTGTGAAACTTTTATTCGGTATTTCTTGATTATTTCCCTTGTTTTTTCTTCAAGATATTTTTCTGCTTTCTCTTTGGTTTCTATCTCTTTTAGGTTTACATCCAACTCATCCATCAAAAATGCTTTTATTTCCTTCAGTAGCTTTTCCTCTTCTTTTTGGAGGGTTGGTTCCACAATTTCGTAGAGGATTTTTTGTGTTTCTGGGTCTTTCACTATGGCTGCGTAAACGTAGGGTTCTTTTATTGGGTAGACTTCTCTGAAAATTGTTGGCTTTTTTATTTCCGCCCCTACTGTTATTGTTGGTTTTGTTTCTTCTACTATTTTTGGGGCTTTCGGCATTGGTTTTCACCGTTGTGTTGTGTTTTGGTTTAGGGTGTTGGGTGGTTTTCCATGAGTATAGTGTGTCGTGTGTCTTAATAAGTTATATGCATAATTAATCTTTAGCATGCTTAACACTCGCAACTCAAAACAAACCCGAAAATTCAGGATACATAAACTACTTACTTATACCGTGCTCTTCTCTTTTGACGTTTCTTCTTCTGCTTCCGCATCCTTTTCTTTTTCCATTTAGCCCGTATATGCGGCACTCCCCATCTCTTTAAGCCTACTCTATTGTTGCATGCCTACGCTTTAAATCCTCTTCAGTTCTTCCCAACCGATGCATTAACTCCACAATTAAGCTATCAAGAAACACCATACAATTATTCTCAAAAACACTTCCAAGAGGCGTTAACGGTTCCCGTTCACCCATAATCTGCCTAGCTAAATAATCCTCCTCTCTCGGCCAACCCATCTTTGTCCTTCCCTTAACCGTTACTACAAGGTCCGCCATTTGACCAAGTGGAGATTCTGGAAAGGATGTGATGGCAATTACTGTGGCGCCTATTTCTTTGGCTGCTGAGCTTGCGGTTAAAACCATTTTTGTGGCGCCCGTTCCTGAAATGGCAATAAGCAAGTCTCCTTTTTCTGCTGCTGGCGTGATTGTTTCTCCTAGGAAGTAAACGTTAAATCCTAAATTCATTAGGCGCAAGGCGAAGGCTCTGGCGACGAACCCGCTTCTTCCAATGCCTACAATAAAGATTTTCTTCTCTTTTGCTTCCAGCAGAAGCTCAATTAACCGTTCAACTTCTTTCATGTTAAGCTCCTCAATGCAGCGTTTAATTCCGTCAATAATTTCTTCTGCTGCTGCCTTAAGCATTTCCAACTTTTGAACCTCGAAACCCATTAAATTGTGTCCGTATTAAAAGCCTTATGGTTTAAAATCGTCCTTTTAAAAGTTGGTTTAATGATGGAATTGGAACGTATAGGCGAATGAAAATTGCTGTTGCCAAGATTCCAAGGGTTATGGCTATCAGGAGAAAATCGTTTTTGTGCATTTTTAGCATGTAAAGGTTTGTGCGTTTTTTGGTGGCTCCCCAAGCACGGGATTCCATGGCTTCTGCTAACTCGAGGCTTCTTCGAATGGCACTTACGATTAATGGTATGAGGATTGGGATATAATTTCTAATTCTTTTCAGAAAGTTTCCCCTTTCAAGCTCTAAACCCCTAGCTTTTTGGGCATCCATTATTGTTTGGGCTTCTTCAGCTAAAACAGGTACAAAACGCACGGCAGTTGTGAAGGCAAAGCAAAACTCGTAGGGTATCCCAGTCTGTTCTAGGGCTAAACCCAAGTGGTCTGGCGATGTTGTCAAAAAGAAAATTGAGAAAGATTCTATAAGAACCACGAAACGTAATGTTAAAGCGATAGCATTCTCTAGGCTCTCTGCTAATCCTCGTCCTCCAATGTATGCGACGGCAAAGTTTGTTATGAAAATTATCGCGGCTAAAAAGGCTCCTCCACGCATTGAACGAATCCATTCCCGTTTAACTCTAGCCAAAACGACAAAGGGAATCTGAATAACAAAAAGCACCATTAAGGGTATGAGTTCCCAAAACATTATTGCTATGACAAAAATTGCGAGGACATAGATGAATTTTATTCTTGGGTCTAAATTGTGAATTGGAGAGTAGACCCTTCGGAATTTTAGTCCGTCAAAAACGCTCATTTAACATTCTTCTCCAATTTTTTAAGCAGTATTTCTCTTGCTTCGTAGACGTCAATGACGTTTTTTGGCAATTCTAAACTTGGCATCTGCATGAAAATTTGAGCGATTTGGGGCGGAACTATAGATGCTTGGGTTAAGACTTCCTCGTTTGTTAGAATCTCTTTTGCTTCGCCGTCTGCAACAATTTTTCCTTCCCGCATTAAAACAACTCTTGGGTTGCATTCAGCCACAAACTCCACATCATGCGTAACAATAATTACCGTCTTTCTCTGCGTTTTCATCTGAAGAATAAACTGCCTAAGCTTCTCTTTTTGTTGATAGTCCTGCCCTATGGTGGGCTCATCCAATATGAGTATTTTAGGGTTCCATGCAAGAACCGAAGCAAGGGCTACACGTTTTCTTTCTCCGCCACTAAGCATAAATGGCGAAGTCTTCATGTATTGAGTTAAACCTAAAAGGTTTAAAGCCCACTGGACCCTCCTTTTTATGATTGTTTCTTTGAACCCGAAATTCTTCAATGCGAAGGCTATCTCCTCTTCCACAGTTTCGCTAAAAAGCTGGTGGTCTGGATTCTGGAAAACAAAACCAACTTTTCTGGCTAGGGTTGCCACACTAACTTTTGTTGTTTCAACTTCATCAACCAACACTTTTCCTTTGGTTGGTTTTAATAATCCATTAAAATGTTTAACTAAGGTTGTTTTTCCAGCGCCGTTTTGTCCCATTATGGCTACGAATTCGCCGTTTTTTATTGTTAGAGATATACCTCTTAATGCTTCAACGCCGTTTGGATACCTAAAGTAAACGTCTTCAACTTCAATCATGAACCTTTAAAGCCTCCTTTAAGAGATTTGCCATTTCGTCAGAAGACAAGGGAATGGTGTTGCCAAGTTTTACTCCATCCTTTCTAAGAATGTGATAGAGGCGTGTTGCCTTTGGAATTCCTATTCCAATAAGGCGGGCTTCTTCTGAGCTTAAGATTTCTCGAGGTTCGCCATCCAAAACAACTTTTCCATCATCCATCACGATTATATGGTCGGCATATCTAGCCGTTAAATCAAGTCTATGTTCAACAAGCACAACGGTTATTCCAAGCTTTTTATTCAATTCATAAATCACTTCAAAAATTTTCTTTGCACTTAATGGGTCAAGAAAAGATGTTGGCTCATCTAAAATCATCACTTCTGGCTGCATTGCTAATATGGAGGCTATGGCAACACGCTGCTGTTGACCACCAGAAAGTTCATGGGGAGCCCTCTCCCTCAAATCATATATGCCCGTGAGGTTCAGCGCCCAATCCACTCTTTTTCGCATCTCTTCCCTTGGCACTCCCAAATTTTCAAGACCGAAAGCAACATCCTTTTCCACGGAGAGAGCGAAAAGCTGGTTTTCAGGGTTTTGGAACACAAGTCCCACATGCTTTGCCATTTCATAAATTGGATTTTCAAGAACATTCAGTCCAGCGACTGTTATTTCTCCTTTTAATTCGCCTTGATAGAAATGAGGAATCAACCCATTAAAGCAGCGGCAGAGGGTTGTTTTTCCACATCCACTTGGACCTGTTATGAGGGTGAATTCGCCTTTCTCTATTTTTATGGAAACATCGCTAATTGACGGCTTTGTCCCGCCCGGATAAGTGTAAGTAAGATTCTTTGTTTCAATCACTGTCATGCTTGTGGTGCCTACCATCTTTTAAGCGGTTACTTTGGCTCATTTAAGAGTAGCTACTTAAATATGTTATACCAAAAACTTATGTTGCAGCTGCCAACTTTTCTTTAAGAAGCCGCAAACACCTCTTAAGTCCCGTCTCAATGTCTCCAACGCCGTTCACTCCAGCAGCTGTTGCGTGTCCCCCTCCCATGCCATGGAGATATTCGCCTAAGGGTTTGGCAATGTCTCTGCCCAAATGTATGCCTGTTTTCTCGTGAAACTCTCGAACACAGCGTAGGCTAATTTCAAGATTTTCATTCTTTTGTCCCGCCACAACAGCCACATGGGCGCCTAAGTCTATTATGGCTCTTGCTGCTGAAGCTTGATAAGCGCTGACATGGGAAAAGGCAATTATCCATTCTCCAACTTTGAAAAGTTTGGCTCTTCTACAAGCTTTTAACCTTGCAACTCTTTCGGAAAAGTCCATGGGCAAAGAAAGCAAAGATAATGTCTCTTGTGCGTTTACGCCTGCGTCGATGAGTTCTGCTATTGATTTTAGTGTGGATGAGTTGGCTAATACAAAATGACGTGTGTCGAAGGCTATACCCAAAAATAATGCTTTAGCCTCATTTTCTCCAGGTTTAAGGTTTAACTCTTTAAAGAAATTGTATACAATTTCGCATGTTGATGATGCTTCCTCGTTGGTTATGCAGATTTTTGCCATTTGTTCCGTTTCTGGATGAGCTGCGTGATGATCTATAACTATGAGCGGAGCCCTTAACGTTTTCACTTTTTCACCTAAATCGTTGAGTTGTTGGATTGTGTTTGTGTCAAGCAAAACTATTGCATCTGCCTTTTCAACATTAGAGCGGGTTTTAACTTCTATTGGAATATGTTTAAGAAGATGTTTTGATAGTCGACTTATCCCCTGTGCCGCCACAATTTCAACTTCAATTTTTGGTTTTAAACTTTTCAGCAAGCTTGCGAAGGCATAGGCTGAACAGACAGCATCTGGGTCAGCATTATGGTGGCATAACAAAACAACAAGTTTAGCATCTATCTCTTCCAGAATTTTCATTATTCTTGAGAATGACACTTTAGCGCCCTCAAATATTCATCAACAGAATCAAACGCTTCCTTAACAGCGCCTTCAACTAAATCCTCCACATCAAAATTCTTCATCAATGGCGACAAAGTAACATCCACATCGATAGTTACAGTCACTGGTTTTGTGCCTTCCACCTCAACACTTATGTTCAATGTTTCTATTCTTTTTGAAGGCACCCTTGCTGTGACGTATTCTCTAGCAGCCTTCTCTGCAACAGCGCATAATTCCTCAACTTGCTCACTTGTTAACTCTGGTATGCCTAAATCTTCCAAAAGTTTCCACCTAAGAGGCTTCTGTTAAGGTTGGGATGGAGAAACTGGACTTAAGTCTTGTTGAAGCTTAGTTTGCAGATCTTTTATTTGACTGCGCAAGCGCTCCTCCTGTTTTCCTAAAACTGCAGCTCTCGTGTTGAAAAGTTCCTTTCGTTCATTCAAATCAGCCACCGTTTTGGCTTTTTCCGACTTAACCAGAAGCGAGCCGATAGCCTTGTATATAACTGCATCATCACTCATCTTCTGTAATTCACTCAAAGCCTGTTCAATTTCCGTTAGTTCAATCTCCACCTGCTGCTTCTGAACCAATACCGACTGAAGCGTCTGTTGAAGCTGCTGAAGCCTTAACAAACGTTCTTGAACTTGGGGTGGAAGCTTCGAAATTTCGTCACTCACTCTTTATCCTTCCGTTGCACATGAATAAGCTAAGCCATTAATTAACATTTTCTCAAGACTGTCGAAAGCTGACTGATGTTGGCTCATAGATAAAATCTCCATGTTGCAAAAAGGATTGTTCCTATTACCATCATCATTAACATTATAGACGTAAGTATTATCATGATTACTTCATGACGAGTGGCTATTTTTCCTAACACCCAATACATGGGGATTAAGGCTAAGGCGTACCTGTGTAGATTATTTATGGTTCCGTAAAACAGAATTGTCGGAAATATTGCCAAGGCAAAACCATAATATTTTGCTTCGCTATGTCTCTTTTTTAAATTAAGTGATAAAGTGGCAACAAGCAAATCTTTAGACAGTAAAAGATTGACAATAACTGTCATTACAAAAATTAGCTCAATAAGAGCAAGAAGCGAATACCCAAGTTTTGGGACTCCTTGAGGAAGCGGATAATCCAAAAGCTGACAAAAGACAACAGGAATTGGATGACTCCAATACTTCATGTACACCCATTCTCTTATTAGAAAAATGCCCGTTCTGACAAACCCATAAAGACTAAACAGCAAATAAGGTGAAAAAACTATCAGTGATTGAAAAACCAAATAGCAGCTACGTTTTTCAACTGCTTTGTAAACAAAAGGCATGAAAATCAAAAATCCAGTTGGTCGAGCCCACCCTGCAAGAAAACCTAAAATCATTGCCTCAAAATTTTTATCCCGCTCAAGAAAGTATAGGGCAGTCACAATTAAAACCATAAAAAGGCACTCAGGATATACACACGAATAGAACAGGGAACCAGGCCATAACGAAAACATAATCGTAGAGAGTAATGCCAAACGCCTGTTTTTAAGCACAATTTCGCTCAATCTGTAAAAAAAGAGAATGAGGATAAAAAACAAAATGTTGCTTATTAGAAATCCGGCAACTGCCACGGCTTGAAACTGACTGATAAAATTCGCAAATGGAACCCCTATGATATGCATGAGTGAAGGATATAGAGGAAAAAACGCCCAAACTTCACCGGGTCCTTCAGGTCCAACAGAATACCCATTTATTGCAATGTTTATATAATGCCCTGAATCCCAGCGGGCGAAAAGATTCACTATAGGCAAGTTTAAATCCCATAAAACTTCGTGAGAAACGGGTTCTCTAACCCCTATTGTGTAATATCCAACGATTGCAGAGAATAAGACTATGAATCTTGAGGCTAACCCTATGCTTAGAACAGTTCTATTGATCTTACTTTGTCTGAATAGCCTGATAAAATCTGCTCCAAATTTGGGCATTGCCATAATATTCGCCAATCCAACATTATGTGACGTTTAAGCCTACATTGGATAAGCTTATTATTTGCTAGTAATATAAAAAATTTCAAGGCACCTATTTTTCTAAATTTTTATATTTATTGGCAGATGATTTGGTTTGTAGGCGTTACCATTTGTTGGTTGTCACAATTCCAGCTTATAACGAATCTCAATTTCTAGAGAAGGCTGTACGAACATTATTAAAGGAAACCAACGCTTTGGGAGATGATTACATTATTGTTATAGCTGAAGATGGAAGCACAGATGGATCTGACATTATCGCTCAACGTTTGGCAAAGGACAACCCACACATTATTCATATTCACGCGGACAAAAAATTAGGCAGAGGTTTAGCCCTCAAGAACGCTTGGAAAAAAGTTAACGGCAGCGTCTACGTCTATGTTGACTGCGATCTAGCTACAGATATGAAATATTATCCGCAGCTAATAGCAACGATAAAAAAAGGTTATGATTTTGCCACCGGATCAAGATATATAAAGGGAGCCAAGGTGCGCCGTCCGGGACTTCGTCATTTTGTATCGAGAATGTACAACTTGATGGTTCGAGCCGCCTTTAAAACTCATGTATATGATCATCAAATAGGATTTAAGGCATTTTCTGGCAAACTTGTGAAAGACCTTTTGGATGCATGTGAAAGTACAGATTGGTTTTGGGATACCGAAATCATTGTTCGAAGTGTCCATAAAGGTTACAAGTGTCTCGAATTTCCAGTTGAATGGGAAGAAAAGCGTGGAACTAGAACTCCATTAAAAAGGCTGTTGAAAGACGTTTACATTCATGGTAAAGGCTTTTTGAAACTCAGCATCTACCTCAAAAGGTGGGCGTCATAAATTCGCAATTTCAAAGGCTACTGGTCATTGGGATTCCAAAACTTCAAAAACATTCATAATCGAGTTTATCCATCTTAAATAGGCATTTAATGTAGCCCGCAAAGCCACAGTGTCTCTGGCTTCAATCCTTAAAATTAGAAATTTTTCTTTCTTTTCTATATCCGCCTCTGAACGTGATGTGGCGGGCTTTTTAACCTCTGGTTCTAAAGCTTTAGCGAATGTTTCTAAATGCTTTCTTGAAGGAAACTTTAACCTAACGATGGCTTTCGCCTTCAAATTTCTAACTCCAATCTATATGTGAGACCCAAATTTGTGGACCAACCTCAACCAATTCTGGTAGAAGCATAAAAGTAATGATTAAATCTTTTCGTGGACTGGTTTTGATTTGCATTGCTGCATCACATTTTCTATTAATGGCTTCTTTCAGCGAGAAAATTGGGATTGCAAAAAAGTCTGATAGAGCCTTTTCCAGTTTCTTAACCTCAGAATTTTCGTGTGGTGAGGCTGCTATTGCTAACGATTTTATCCTTCTTCCCTTCATCATTTCTTCTGCTAGGTTTCTTCGAAATTTTGCATTGCGCAAATAAATGGTTGGTGGAACCTTTTTCAATCTTTCTGGTTTTAAATTGAAAAGTTGTATTTTTCCAAGTCCAAATTTCCATCTTTCAATAATCATAACTTTTTCGGCACTATGCTCCAAGGATTTTTCTGCAATTCCTTCTATGTTCAATTTGCCGCGGTTTATCCGTACAGCGAATGGCAGGTTGTGGCAAATTTCTCTGCAGAGAGTTCTCATATTTTCTGTTGGTCTTCTTGATGTTGTTAATAACAAACGCTGTCTTTCACTCAATATTTAAATCACTCATAAAATATTGAGGGGGCTACTCTGTTTCTTCTGTTTCTACCGCTGCTGCTTCTATGGGTGCGCCTTTAGCCACACGTTTTGCAACTGTTCCAAGCTTCGTTGTTGGAGTATATGCTCCACCCGTAAAGGTGAAACCGCATTTTCTGCATTTCCAAACGCCAACACTTACTCTTTTAACTCGTGAAAATCCACATTGGGGGCATGCATGGGGTTTCTTCATTTCCGTGATTACTTTGATGTAGCGTTTTCTTACAGTAGCGCCATAGCGGGCTCCTAAGCCTCGAGTGGGTCCTACCTTTTTTGTTCTTTTTCCCATAGTCTTTTCACCATTTTAGTTTTTTGCGTATTTCTTCAGCCTTTTCTTTGGCTATGTTTGCGGCTTCTAAAACCTGTTTTGGTTCGAAGTATCCGCTGCCGCCTTTTTGTATTGCGCATATGTTGCCGTCATCATCTATTGCCATTGAAATCCTAGCATCCATCACTTGTTCTTCCTCTAACCATGGGTCTACAATGAGTTTGTCGCTTATTTTCGCAAAAGTAACTGTTATGGGATGTCTCCTTATGGGAAGCGGAGTATAACCTGACTTAATTTTCACTTCGCCTTCCTCAATTTCGTAGTTTGGCATTTTTGTGTTAAGTAAAGCGGCTAAAGCGGCTAAGGCTGAGGCGTCTATCAAGTTTCCGTCATGATTAAGAACATAAACATCTACGAAAACAACGAAAACTTTCTTTCCCGGCTCTATGCACAATTTTTCCAAATCAATGGCTTTTGACTCCCTTATTCCCCTGTCGACGATTCTGGCAAGTTCTATGGAGTTTTCGTCTGGAGGTCCAGCTTCGAAGGTTGGCGAAGCCAAAGGCACCAGTTCAGCGTTTACTGTTAGGACGCCTTCGTTTGGTGTGTCGGAGAATGGTTCCCCCGTTTCAATTTTTGTTCCAACCATGACTTCTGTTTTTCCAAGCAATACTCTCGCTGATCCTTCAGCCTTTTCAATTATTCCCTGTTCCACTTTTATTTCTCGATAATCCGTTAAGCCTCTGCCGTCTAAACGTTTTCCTCTGGAAATTAGTTGTGCGATTTGTTTCTGTTTTACGCGGGTAATCATGGCTGACATTATTCTTCAACCTCTTTAACGCTAACGTACTTAGATTTTAACGCTTCCTTTTGCAGAGCATAGATTTTCTTGCAGCCTTCCAGTGCTAAGTTAACAGCCTTTTCGAACTCTTCAAGGGTTAATGTTCCATCCATCTGAAGTAATGTTATGGCGTTTAAGTTTGGCATTAAAGCCAAGGGGACATCGGCTGATCCCATTTTATCTTCCGTGTCCATCAAATCCAATATTATTGTGTCGTCAATTTTTCCAGCTGAGCAAGCGACAACTAAATCTCGCATTGGAATGCCTGCGTCTGCTAGGGCTAAGGATGCTGCCACTATGCTTGCGCATCTTGTGCTTCCATCAGCTTGTAAGACTTCGACGAATATGTCTATGCCTGTTTTTGGGTAATATTCAAGGAATATTGAGGGTTCAAGGGCTTCTCTTATGACTTTTGAGAGTTCTATTTCTCTTCTGGATGGTGCTGGCGACTTTCTTTCTTGAACAGAGAAGGGTGCCATGTGGTAACGGCATCTCAGAACCATTCTGTCAGGAAGCGCCATATGTTTAGGATGGAGTTCTTTTGGTCCATAAACTGCGGCTAAAATTTTGTTTTTCCCTTGTTCTATGTAGGCTGAGCCATCAGCGTTTGATAATACGCCTACTTCAAGCTTTATTGGTCTTAACTCGTCTGGTTTTCTTCCGTCCAGTCTTACACCTTTTTTGTCAATTAACTTTTCAGATTTTTCACTCATTTTTATTTTCCTCCCTTTTTGCTTTTTCCTCTTTAAGCATCTGGGTTATGCGGTCTGTTAAACCGCTTGTGTGGGATTCTTCTTCAATTTTTCGTATTGCCATTATCGCCAATTCTTCATCTTCCAGACTTTTTCCAGTGATTAATATAACTCCATTAAGTCCGAGGATTATTTGGCAGTTTGTCTCCTTTTTTATAATGGATATCATTGAGCCTTTTCTGCCAATTACTCGGGGAATTTTTGTTGGAGTGATTCTTATTATTTGTCCACGGGTTATCTTCCCTAATCCTGGTTCGCCAACTGTTAGCTGGGGGTCGTGTGCTCTGTCATAAGCAGTTATTTTTGCAACTATAAGGTCTCCTATGTCCAAGAATTGGGAAAGTTCGTCTTGTTGGGGTTTGAAGGGTCTGCTTAGAACGTCTGAAGCCCTCAGAATGGCTTGGTATGGCGCATTTATGTCCACAGTCCAGCCGTTAAATCCCACCTCAACAACTGTTCCTATGACTATGTCTCCAACTCTTGGGATGTAGAAGGCTCTTAACGCTACGACATTCACTTTTTTGTCTTCATACTCCACTATTCCAATTCGCGAGGCGTAGATTTTCTTGTCTTCTGCGTATGTGTTTTCTCCTGCTATGTAGTCTCCTTCTGCGATTAAATCCCCTGGAGTTACGAGTTGTCTACTTTCAACATATATTGGCATGTTTCACCAAAACCTCATAAACATTTAAGCTATTATCTTCGCTTCGCCGTTTCCTTTCGTTATCTCTCCAAGTTTTTCAAGAAATGGTCCATATAAGCCTGCTGGCATTTCAAGGATTCCATACCAAGAGCCGTCTGCTCGCCATTCTTCCTTTTTTATCGTCCCAAAACCTTTTATTGTTCCGTAGGCTCTTGCGGAGTATTCGGCTGGTATGCGGACGCCGACGGATACTTGTTCCATTTTTAGTGGCAAAATTTGTCGCAGTAATTTTATTATTTCTTTGGCTTGTTCTTCTACGGGTTTAAAGGGGTCTATTGGATAGTGAATGTGTTCTAGGGCGTTTTCTATGCGTGACGGCGGGTGAGGAAGGTTTGTTTTTGGGTCGACACATTGTCTCGATATGAAATCTATTATCTGTCTCCTCTTATCCTCAATCATTTTTTTGCGTTGTTCTGTTGTCAGCTGCAGTGTTCCCTTTTTCAGTATAGTTTCTGCTATTTTCAATGTCTCTGTTGTTCCAAAGGCTTTGCGTAGGCTTTCTTCTGAAACTTTTGTGCCTTTGTTTGCGTCTGAAAATACTGTTTCTGTAACTAAGACTTCTGTTATTGCTGTTATTTTTCCCATGCGATAGTCTAATGCTTTTTGGGGTTTTACAAGAACTTCGAAGTGTTCATTGTCTTTTGTTATGCGTGCAACCGTGTATTTTTCACTCATCACCGTTTCACTTGCCGACGCCTAACTTTTTCATATACTCTTCAATTTTTTCGTCGCTTAACATTTCCATTTTCTTTGTTGCTGAAGGAATTACTGCAATCTTTATTCTCGGTGGCAGTTGCCTTGCTTCTAAGGCTTTTACTAAACATTTTACAGCCAGTTTCTCTGCTTCTTCAAGGCTCATTTCTTCACGGTATTCTTCCTTCAATATGGAGAGAACTGTTTCTCTTCCTGCGCCTTGAGCCGTAGCCTTATAGCCCCTATATGTTCCGCTTGGGTGTGTTCCGAAAAGACGGTTTCCAGTTTTATCCACTCCTCCGAAAATTATGGAAACTCCGAAGGGTCTAACGCCAGCATGCTGTGTGTAAAGCTGTTTTATGTCGCATATTCTCTTGGTTACAACTTCCGTGTCTATTGGCTCATCATAGGTTAACTTGTTACTTTGGGCGTATATTCGTGCTTGGTCTATGAGAATGCGGGCGTCCGAACTTAAACCAACAATGGTTGCACCTATATGTTCGTCAACCTTAAAGATTTTCCATGAATATTCCGCCTCTTCAAGAGGTTCAACACTTTCTTCAGCTCCTAAAACAACTCCTTCAGAACATCTTATCCCCAAAATGGTGGCTCCACGGTTAACCAACTCCATTGCATACTCAACTTGGAAGAGCCGCCCGTCTGGTGAGAAAACGGTTATGGCACGGTCATAAGCGCCTGGTGCTGCAAACACAGACATTTAACATCAACCTCACAACACTTAAACACATTTGCAGACTTTCATATAACAACTAAACTAAAAACCTTTTCCTATTAAATCTCGCTTTTGGTTTAAGTTTCTATTTGTGCTTTCGGAAGATTTTGCTTCCGTCGTCGTATTTGCTAGTGAAGAGATATTATTGCACCCGCTTAGAGAAGAATTATGGAAACTCAGCTATATTGATGCTTACGCAAGAGCTAAAAGGGCAATAGCATAGGATTTTACGGAGAGGGAATTTGATGAAGTATGAAATAAAATACAAGCCGTCTTATTCAATGCTTGTGGTAAACCTAGAACCAAACGAGAAGATAGTCGCTGAGTCAGGTGCAATGATATATATGAACCCAAACATTGAAGTCCACACAAGAAAAAGAGAAACAAGTCTCTTAGGCACCTTAGGTCTAGCGATTTTTGGACGCCAATCCTTTTGGGTAAATGAATACACTGCGAGAAACGGTGATGGAGAGGTTGCTTTTGTTTCTGCACCAGTAGGCGACATTGAAAAACTGGAAATCAAGCCAAATCAAGGCTATATCATACAGAAAGCCGCTTACGTAGCTTCCACAGAAAACGTGGATTTAGACGTTAAATGGGAAGGCTTCACAAGAGGCTTGTTCGGACAAGGCTTGTTCATGATAAAGGTTACAGGCGACGGAACGCTGTTCATAAACACTTTCGGAGCCATAGACAAACACGTCTTACAGCCTGGTCAATCAATGATTGTTGATAATTTTCACCTGGTGGCTTTCAGTAGCACATGCAACTACAAGGTCACAAAATTCGGCGGATTAAAAGAAACAATCCTTGGAGGAGAAGGTCTAGTAGTAAATATCGAGGGTCCAGGAGAAGTCTATATTCAGACGAAAAATCTGGGAGAGTTTGTCGAGTGGCTTTGGACTTTGCTTGAGCCTAGAGTGAGAGCGAGAGCACGCTAAAACAAGGTATACATTTATAATGGTGCATTACTGCAAGTCAATAAGAAAAGAGAGATTTGCGGTAGACATTTTCCTAAATAGTTTTAAGCTTCTGTTTCCTTCTCCGTTCTAAATTCTGCTGCATTTTTTCGCAGCGTTTATACCATAATCTCTCATAATCCTTTTGAGATACAACCCTGTTTTTGAGGTCTGCTATTGTATGAATCTTTTCTTTTTTACACCATTTAAGGCAGATTTTGTATTCTTCCCAGTCGAGTTCCTCGTCTTCCCAATAAACTGGAACATGGGAAAAGCCATGTAAGAATGCGGCAAAAGCCCTTGTATGTCCATCTACGAAGATGATTTCGTTTCCGAGTTTCTTTATTGGTATAGGTTCCATCGCTTTTGGATTTTTTGGGTCAAAGGTTTTCATGATTTCGAATAGTTTTTCTGAGCTGATATAGAGTTGGGTTGGTTGTATTTTGTCAAGCTTCATCATGAATGTTTTGGGCATGGGCTGTTATTCTTCCCAGTCTAAGAGTCTTTTTTCTCCCTCAATTTTCTTTATGTCTGTTATGTCCTGTGTTACTTCCATGGTTCCCAAATATTTTCCATTTTTGTCCCTAACAGCAAAATATCTAATGTGTATTAGGCGGTCTTTTGCTGGAATCCAGAATTCAGCCACGTCTTTCTTGCCTTCTTTGAATGAGTCAAGGATACGGTTTACTATGTGGACACTTTTTTGTGGGTGGCATAGCTGTACTTTTCTTCCAATAATGGCTTTTGTTCGTACAAAAACTCTTTTTTCTGCCTTGTTGAAGTATTTGACAGCGTCTTCTTTGTCTACGAATGTTATGTCAACTGGAAGCGTATCCAACAGCGCCTCAACTTCTTCTTTTGTAAGGGTTCCAGTTTCAAACTGCAGTTTTCCTTCTGTTTGTGCTTTTTCTTTTCCCTCTTTCCTCATCTCTGATGCTTCCGTCAAGTGCGAAGGCGTAAGACAGCAGTATCCAATTTCGTCAAATTCGCTTCTTATCTCTTTCCATTCTTCGCTTGCTATAACCTGTAAGGCTGTTGGGAAAAGTATGCTGTTTTCTTTGAAAATGTGGCTTGGAAGAAGACTGTTTAGGGCTTCGGCTGTTTCTGCAAGCTGCCTTTTGAAATCTTTAAAACTTATGCTAGAATATTGTTCTATTAGTTGACTGAGCTTCTTCTTTTCCTCTCTTATTCTGTTGTGTTCCATCCACATTATCGCTGGAGGCTCTGTGATTCCATGTTTTTCCAAGTTTGGGAAAAGCACGTTTTCCTCTCTTAAATAATGTTTTTCCGAGTCCAGCAAGTCTGCGGCTATATGTTCAAGGTTTTGTATTTCATCATCAGCATGGCTTTTGTCGCTTATTTTTTGAATATTGTTTGTTATGGCGTTTAGTTTTTCTGTTATTTGTAGCATAATTTTGTGTTCTTCCATGAGAATGTTGATGGGGTGGTCCATGGGAACATTAAGTTTCTGCTTTTCGAGTTGTTCTCTGAAAACTGCCATATGCACATCGCATAGTTTTTGTATTTCTTCTCTTGGCATGCCTTCCTTTATGAGTTCTTCTTCAATTTTTGCGATTTCTAATGAGCTTACGCTTTCTAAAACTTGCCTAAACCTCTCTTTGACTTCCTGCGGTGATGCTCCCGCATGCAATTGCCTAATTATTTCTTTAAGCATTTTCTTTTTGTCTTCAGACATTTCATTCATGGGGATTCTTCCCTAATTTTCTTGGCAAGCGTTTTTCCAATCTCTACTATTTGTTTGATGTCGTTTTCTGTTGGTGGACCATTAATTTCCAAGGCTCCAACAACTTCCAACTTTGAAGAACCCAACATTTCTTGAACGTGCTTTATGGCGCCTCCACCCCAACCATAAGAACTTAAGACTACACCGAATTTTAATGGTGGGCGTAAAGCCTTTACAAGGTAAGAAGCGTAAACTGCGAGGGGATGCGCACCGCCCAGTACTGTGGGTGCTCCTAAAACTATGGCTTTTGAATCCACCAAATCCTTTGCTATATCACCAATGTCTGCTGAAACCAAATTGTATAATGCGGTTTCTATGCCTTCAGAGGCTAAGGTTTCGGTTATTGGTTGAATCATTTTTTCGGTGCTGTTCCACATTGTTACATAAACTATTGTTGCCTTTTGTTTTGTTTCGCCATTAACCCACCTTTTATATGCGTTTAAAATGCGTTCTGGGTTTCTGTGGATGGGTCCGTGGCTTGGCGCTATCATTTCGATTTCCAAATCCCTTATCTTCTCCATGGCTTTTTGTCCCATAATTCTGAAGGGCATCATTATTTCGCCAAAATATCTTTGGGCATGAACAATCAAATCTTCGACTTCATCATCATACAACCCTTTAGCCATGTGGGAGCCGAAGAAGTCGCATGGAAACAAGATTTTGTTTTCTGGAATGTATGTGAACATTGTTTCTGGCCAGTGAAGCATTGGGGCTTCGATGAACTGGAGTGTTTTATCGCCTAGGCTTATTTTTTCTTGGTCTTTAACTGCGATTATGCGGTTTTCTGGCACTTTGTAGAAGGTTTTGGCCATTTTTGCGCCTTTGATGGAGGTTATTAGTTTTGCTTTGCTGTTTATTTTCATGATGTGTGGTATGGCGCCTGCATGGTCTGGTTCGGCATGATTCATTATTAAGTAATCAATTTCGGCTGGGTCCGTGATGAGGCGTATTTTCTCTTCTAATTCTTTTTCAAAGCCTGGATTAACTGTGTCTATTAACGCTTTTTTGTCTTTGCCAATTATGAGATAAGCATTGTATGTTGTTCCTTTTGGGAGCGGAATTAAGGCGTCGAAAAGTTTTCGGTTCCAGTCTCTTACGCCGACCCAGTATATGCCCTTTGAAATTTCAGTTATGTTTCGCCAGCTCATTTTGAGTTTCTCCATTTTTGAATATTACAATTGTAATAAAGTATATTTATGCCTTTCTACACAATACCAAACGGAGACAACAATAAATGCTAATCCCATGCGAAGTCGCCGTAAAATGCCTATTACCCACAGTCCGCGCTCTAATAGCCAAAACACTAACCACAAAACACAACCTAACCCAAAAAGAAGCAGCAAAACTTCTTGGAATAAGCCAACCAGCCATAAGCCTATACGACAGAAAAAGACGCGGAAAAGCCATAAACCTGGAAAACGAACCAGAAATCCTGAAACTGATAGAGGATTTAGCTGATGCATTAGCCAAAGGCAACTTATCCCATAAAGATTTCATTCAAATGTTCTGTGAAATCTGCAGAGCAATCCGCGCCAAAGGATTATTATGCCAACTGCACAAAGCCTTCGACCCCACGATTGATGTGGAAAAATGCGAACTATGCCTGACAACAAAAGCGCTCAAGTGCATGTAAATGCTGGCGTGTCTAATAATGTTCAGAGGGCAACTCTTTATAGTGCGAACTCCATCCAAAAGAGTTGGAGATTAAACTATGGGGTATTTGGCTGTTTGGAAAGTTTTGGAAGAGATGATTTTGGAATTTAGAAAAAGGGGCATTACAATTCCAGTAGAAGTTATGGATAACCTAAAATCTGCCAGGACCATGATTAAAATTTTAAAGGCAGACCCCTCCCGCGGAGAAACTATGCAAAAAATTGAGGAATACATCAGTACCGTGGAATCCTATTTAATTTCTGAAGGACAGAAGAAATTTGGAGTTGAATATGTAGATAAGTGGCTTAAAAAATTGGACGAAGCCAACATACGATTTCCTGACTTGGAAGAGGAGGAAACAAGGTTTGTTCCTGGTTTGCCAAGGGAACAGAAGTGGATTCGTGTTAAGCCTTCTGCTGAGTTGCCTATGGAAAAACTGAAATTATTGGCTA
>Ga0078972_1006777_pt1 | contig 26562 bp, 26 predicted proteins | sample YelNatPaOPGAMG01_FD_67568 | JGI IMG/M metagenome (GOLD analysis project Ga0078972, IMG submission 67568) | Hot spring thermophilic microbial communities from Obsidian Pool, Yellowstone National Park, USA - OP-RAMG-01 (SPADES assembly) (version 2) | ecosystem: Environmental > Aquatic > Thermal...
AGACCTTGAGGGATCAGAGGGCACAGAGGGCCGAAAAGCTTGCACAGGAGGCACCTGTGAAGATGTTATTCCCTCTGATTGCATTTATATTCCCTACGGTGTTTATGGTTTTATTCGGGCCAATAGTCTTTCAATTCTTTTTTGGTGAGGTCTTTTAATGGGATATAAACTCAAAGTGATCAAGGGCTTTGCGAAAGATAAGGTAGTCACCGTCGAGACAAATGAACTTACTATAGGACGAACAGAGGAGAATATCCTTGTTGTCTTCGACCCATCCGTCTCCCGAAAGCACGCTATTATTAAGAAAGAGGGGACTGTATTCAAATTGATAGACAGGGGTTCTCGCAACGGTACGCTCCTGAATGGATCTGCGATTGTAGAAGAGATACTTAAAGATGGGGATACCTTTACTATAGGTAACACTACATTCAGATTCGGTTTTACAGAGAGCCTCTCAGACCAGATAAATCAGGAGCATACACAGATACTCTCTCCACCACCAAAGAAGTCAAAAGGCAAACCAGTGAATCCCTCTTCAAGATCTGAGATAACTGAGCCTGTGTTGAGTCCTGAGCCCGTAACATATGAAAAAGGTGTGGGTGGTGACGAGGGAACTAATAAGAGGCTATTGCCGAAGTTGCTTATAGGAGCAGGTACTTTTTTTTTACTTGTTTTTGTATTTTTTATCGCCCGTTCGGTTATATCGGGCAGGAGTACGGCACTAAAGGATAACTCAGATATGGTCTTTGACCTCTCGGCGACCTATTTTGATAAGAAGTTCGGATACAAAGAGGTGGACTATCAGTGTATTAAGGGTTGTCAGTTTGCATTTACACCGAGCGAAAATAAGCTTTATCTGAGTTTTGCAGCCTACGGAATCTATAACCACAATGATGTAGTGATAGAGATAAACGGGACTGAGATAGGCTCTGTACCAGTAACGGGGAAGAATCTCCTGAGAGGGATAAGTGTGATGATCCCGAAAGAACTCATTGCCAAGGATGGAAACAAAATTGTATTCAGATATAAGGGTGATTTGAAAAAGATGAAACCCTGGTATATCACCTTCGTCAAGATAAATCAGGAGGTAATCCCCGAGCCTGATATAAACAAAGCCACGGAGCTCGTTCAGCTGGCTTACAACAAATATAGAGAGAAGAACATAGAGCCAAAAAATCTCTACCTCGCATATACCTATCTTCTTCAGGCACGGGACTATATGGAGAGACTCTCCCCTAAACCCTCCCTCTATACTGAGGTACAGGAGAGGATAAAGAGCCTGAGCAAGGAGATGCAGGCTGTATATGATAAGCTTATGTTCTCTGTCTCAAAGGCGATCAATGATCAGGATTATAAAAAGGCTTATGACATCTTGAATGAGGTATTGAAATACTTTCCTGACCCTGAGGATATCAGGAATAAAGAGGCAAAACAGATGATTGAAAACTTAAATGAAGGATAAGGGGTAAAGAGATGGTGAAGAGACCGCCAAATAAGGGTAGTGGTAATGATGACCTCGAATTCTTAGAAGATGAATCGCTTGACGAGGAGTTTCTGGAGGTAGATGCCGAACCAGTATCTAGTGAAGACAAGACGGTCCCGAGGGCTAAGATGCCCCAGCCAGTAAAGCCGATAGAGCCTGTTAAGGAAATACCAAAACAGGTTCCACCACCAGTGCCACCTAAGCCCCCGGTGTCAAAACCGCCTACTCTCAAAGAAGAGGCACCTAAGATTAATCCAAGGGAGATGGTTATCTCATCCCCTACAAGTGATACCCTGCTTACTACTATCTCGGAAAATCTCTCGGGTTTCAAATTAATATTCTTCGATGGACCAAATATAGGTGAGGAGTATTCCCTCGATAAGAATATTATCACCCTGGGAAGAGGTGCTGACAATGACATAGTTATAAAGGATGTCTCTGTCTCGAGGAGACACGCTGAGATCTCCAGGGATATGGGACAGATAGTCATTAGGGACCTTGGCTCAGGAAATGGGGTCATACTCAACGACGAGAGGATAACAGAGCACGAACTCTCCTCCGGGGATGTTATAAAACTGGGTAATACCAAGATCAGGTTTGTTGCAGTCTACGATATTTATACTACTGATACAGAACAGGCGTGGATAGGTGAAAAGGTAGTCAGGGCGAAGGAAGTGGCGGAGCCTGAGGTACACACAGCCCCTGCTGCGAAGGTACCCCCTCCAAAACCTACGGTTGCTGCAAAGGGTGAGGAGAAGAAGAGGCACATACTCCTGTATGCAGTCATTTTCTTCGTCCTGTTTATGGTGGCTATTGTATTCGTAAAGTTTGTGCTCCTTGCCCCGGAAGAGGAAGCTAAGGTGGCAGAGGGTACCCAAATGGAAAAGCCGGGTGTTGCCTCTGGGGGTGGAGAAAAGGCTCAGGAGGCACAGAAGTTGATGGAGGAGGGTATAGACTTATTCAAGCAGAAGGAGTTCAAGAAGGCACAGGAGAAGTTTATAGCCGCAGTCTCCTTAGATCCATCGAATAAGAAGGCACAGCAGTATAAGAGTCGGGCTGAGGAGGAACTTATCAACAAGAACTATCTGGAATCTGCACAGGAGTTTATGAATAAGGATACGCCAAAAGGGGCAATTGAGGTACTGAAGAAGATATCTCCAGAGTCGGTTTTCTATAGTGAATCCCAGACCCTTTTGAAGACGGCAACACAAAAATATATAGAGCAACTCCTCGTAAATGTCCAGAAGCAGATTGAAGAGAAGAACTATCAGAATGCCTTGGAGTCACTGGAGGAGGTCCTGACACTTGAGCCCACCAATCAGAAGGCGATGGATATGAAGTCTCAGGTGGAGAAGGGTATAGCATCATCCCAGAAGAAGGCACAGGAGGCACCGCAGAAGGTGGCATCTAAGGTTAAGAAGGAGAAGTCTGCAGAGGAGGAGGAGTCTGGCGGAGGGGGGAAGACCATATCAGCCCCTGGTCCTGTGGCAGCCAGGGCAGTCCAGATGTTCAAGGATGGAGATGTAAATGGTGCTGTTCAGACTATAGAATCATCGGATGCTGCGTCAAACCCGAAGGTTCAAAAATTGCTGCAGAATCTTAAGGCATTCGCCCAAGTATATCCCGATGGGGCTTCTGCATATAAGGCAAAGAAGGATACGGCTATCCCTTCTCTTGAAAGGGCATTGTCCATAGCAAAGTCCATTGCATCTGGAAAGGACAATAAGTATATCGAGGATATCTCAAAGATGCTCTCTGATATGTATACATACAAAGGTATTAAAGATTTTTATAAGGAGGACTACTTCTCTGCCATAGATAATCTTCAGAATGCTCTCAAGTTGAATCCAAATAATGAAGCCGCAAAAAAGAAGATGCAGGAGATGTCCGGTGTAGCCCAGAGGTTGTTCGAGGAGGCGTATGTCCTCAAGAATGCGGACCCGGAGGCGGCAAAGAAGAAGTTCAAGGTCATTCTGAGGATCGCACCACCTGATTCAGAGTTTTATAAGAAGGCAAAGGAATGGCTACAAAAGTTATAGAATATAAATCATTGAATGACAGTGAGCTTGTAGATCTGATTCGCAAGAAGGATTATTCCGCCTTTGAGGAGATTGTGGATAGATACTCCCCTAAGGCAATGAGACTTGCTCTCAAGATTACAAAGAACAGGGAGGATGCAAAGGATGTCCTGCAGGATACCTTTGTGAGTGTGTATAAAAATATCGATACATTCAAAGGGGAATCCGCCTTTTCAAGCTGGCTGTACAGGATCTGTACCAACTTTGCATTGATGAAGTTGAGAAACAGGAAGTATGATAACCAATCCGATTCGATGGATGAGAACCCCAATATGGATATAGATGCTTTGGCGTCACATTCCCATACAGAGAATGATTGGTCCGATAGGGCAGAGAATATACTTATGAGAAAGGAGTTGAGGGAGAAGATAGATCAGGCTATTGATAAACTCCCCGATGAATACAGGGTTGTGTTTTTATTAAAGGATGTAGAGGGATTGTCAAATGAGGAGATAGGTGAGACCCTGAATCTCAGTATCCCTGCTGTAAAGTCCCGTCTGCACAGGGCGAGGTTATTTTTGAGAAAGGAGATATCGAAGTACTTAAATGAATAGAATCCTTTGTAAATCTTTTCTATCTAAATGATTATGAGAGGTTGCCTGTTATGAGATGCAAAGATGTTGTAGAACTGCTCTGTGATTATCTGGAAGGGGATCTGCCGGAGGATTTGAAGAGGGAACTGGAAGAACATTTCAATATGTGCAAACCCTGTATCAAATTTTTGAAGACTTACAGTGCAACGAGTAAGATATGCAGACAGGTTGTAGAAGAGAACCTGGACGAGGAGTGTGCCGAAGAACTCAAAAAGTTCCTCAGAAATAAACTATCAACTTGACAAATTGACTCTTTTATGTGAATAAGAGGGCTCTGTTGTTTTTGAGTTAACTATTTTAGTATAAGGAGCGAGTATCTGTGAAAAGGACATTTCAACCACACAACAAGAGTAGAAGGAGGACACACGGCTTCCTCCGCAGGATGTCTACCAAAGATGGTCAGGAGGTTCTGAGAAGGAGAAGGAGAAAGGGTAGAAAGAGAATTAGTGTGACCAGCTATAAGAAGTAAAAGAGCCGGAGTTTGAAGAGGGATGAATCTTTTCCACTATGCTATAGGGTAACTCTGAAGAGAGATATCCAGAGGCTTAAGGATTCCCAGAAGAGAATAAAATGCAATTTTGTGATTATAGTTTTTGAGGAGAATGAGGTTGGGCACCCAAGGTTGCTTGTGGTTGTCTCTTCGAAGATTGGTAATGCAGTTATGCGGAACAGAATAAAGAGACTGATAAGAGAGGTCTTCAGAAGAAATTTGAAGTCCATTGGAGGGTACGACCTGATGATTGTGGCAAAGAAGACTATCTTAAATGCTGACTACTCATCTCTTGAGAATGACATCAGGTCGGGAGTGAATCTGATTAACTAATCGGTTAATTATGGCAAGAATACTGATCTTTATTATAGAGTTATATCGCAAATTCATATCCCCCGTACTACCTCCATCCTGCAGGTTTGAACCTACCTGCTCTGAATATTCCATCATAGCTATAAGAGAGTATGGGGTGCTCAAAGGTGTATTGATGAGCGGTTATCGTATTCTGAGGTGCAACCCCTTTTCAAAGGGTGGTTATGACCCGCCAGTAAAGTAGAGGGACTGGATGGATTCAAGTGGTGCAAGGACATTTCTTGCAATTGCCCTTTCAATGGCAGTCATTATTCTCTGGCAGATGTATGTGGTAAAAAACCACCCTGTCAGGTCCGCCGATGCAGGTATTCTTGATGCTGAGGTCCAGCAGGTCTCAGATACAAAGACGGATGCAGAGGCAGGAGGTATGGTAGAAGGGAATATAGCGACGGAAGAGATGTCTGAGAGAACTGAGGCGGTTTCTTATGAAGAGGAGACTGTAAAACTGACGAGCGATCTTTTTGAGGCCACATTCACCAACAGGGGTGGTAGGCTGAAGAGTTTTATCCTGAAAAAATACGCCCTCCCTCATTCCAGTGAGAGGGTGAACCTTGTGAGTGATGCCAATCCAACCACTGGCTTACTCCTTAATAACAGTTTGTATAAATTTACGGAGAATGACAGGTATGAATTTGTTGAGAAATCTCCTAACAGGGTGGTGATGGAGTTTTCTCATCCTGCTGGTATAGTCGTACGAAAGGAGTACGATATCCTAAAGGGGTATGAACTCACCCTCAAGGTTACCATAACAAATAAGACAGAGAGGCCCTTTGCGTTCAAACCCGTTTTGGTTCTTTATGACTGGGCATTGAAGGGAGGTCTCAAGAAAGAGGATCTTAATAGCAATGATGAGAGGTTTTACTTCCCCGAGTGTCTTGTGAATGAGGTAATACTCGATGGGAGGGATTTAAAGAAGGGGATGATATCAAAGAGTCAGGAGGGTAAACTGAACTGGGTGGTCTCCACATCGCGATACTTCATCTCCGCAGCAATCCCTGTTGACCAGAAGGTCGCTATGTGCAGGATTAGTTCTGATAGCAAATACTATTTCAATGTCTCTCTTACATATCCTGAAATAAAATCTGATTCTGGCAAGAGTGCGACATTCTCCTATAGATTATACTTTGGTCCAAAGGGTTATTCACTTCTAAAGAAGATGGATGCTAAGCTTGAGCGCTCCGTTGAGTTTGGGTGGCTTGCTATCCTGTGTATACCCCTTTTGTATCTTCTGAACTTCTTCCACTCTATCATCGGGAATTATGGTGTGGCTATAATCTTCCTTACCATAGTAGTAAAACTCATATCCATTCCTTTTACCCAGAAGTCAATGAAGTCTATGCAGGAGTTGCAGAAAATAAAGCCTAAGATAGATGAACTCCAGAAGAAATACAAGGATGACAGGGAGAAGTTGAATGAGGAGATGATGAGACTCTACAGGGAGTACGGTGTATCTCCATTTGGTGGGTGTCTCCCTATGGTGCTCCAAATGCCCATCTGGTTTGCCCTTTACAGGATGCTCTCCAATTCTGTTGAACTTTATCAAGCGGCTTTTATCCCGGGCTGGATAGATGACCTCTCCTCAAAAGACCCTTACTACATCCTTCCTGTCCTTCTGGGTGTGGGGACTTATTTGCAACAGAAGATAACTCCATCTACAATGGATAGTGCTCAGGCAAAGTTTATGCTCTACTTTATGCCCATATTCCTTACCTTTATTATGATTGCCCTTCCATCGGGATTGACCCTTTACATATTTGTGAGTTCGGTGCTGTCTATACTGCACCAAATATATATGAACAAAACCAATACAAAAACAGTCAACCAAAACAAAGAATCACGGGAGGAGAAAAAGTGAATCACTTCTCAAAGAAAGTATTTGAGGGCAAGACAATTGAAGAGGCAATTGAAAAGGCAGAAAGGGAACTGGGTATTCCCAAGGATAAATTTATCTATGACATTGTGAGGGAGAAGGGAGGGATACTTGGTTTTGGACAGAAGGTTGTCATAGAGGTGCACCCGAGACCCGCTGATGTAGAGGAGGATGATCCTGCTCAGAATGAGACGGTACAGAAAGTAGTCGCATCCTCCAATGGTAATGTCACTAAGAGACTTACGGAATTCTTCGAGGGTGTACTTGAGAGGCTGGGTGAGAGTGGGAAGATTGAGGTTACGGAAGAGGAGAAAAAGTATGTTGTAAGGGCTGCCATAAGTGAAGGCTCTATTTTCCTGAACAAGAAGGGACACACCATCGATTCTATCAAGTATCTCTTGAATCTGGTTGCCATCAGGGAGGGCGGAGGTAATAAGAGGATAAGTATCTTCATAGCGGAGAAACCGGCAGATTCTGATCTTGATCTCGTGGAGATGGCAAAGGAGATAAAGGAGAAGGTCGAGAAGTCCCACAGGACTATAGCAATCGGTGGTATGGATTCTAAGGCTCGTAAGGTCTTCCATTCAGCCATTGGGCATGAGAGGGGGATCTCGACTCATTCGGAGGGCAGTGGAGTTCAGAGGAAGTTATATGTAGAGAAGGGACTCAGGGGCCGCAAAAACTATAGGACACAGAGTGTAAAGAGAGTAAGCAGAGGAGGTAAGAGATATGAATAAGAAACTTATTTTTCTGGTATTCTTACTTGTTATCACCTTGATTGCAGTTATTGTCTATGCCCAGGGGATTCAGGTACAGCAGGTACCGCAGACAGTAGAGACCCCACAGGTTCAACCACAGCCCGCAGCAGTCGGAACTGTGTTGACTCAGATGCCAAAGCCCCAGCAGACCAGTACCAACTCACTTGTGTCCCTCGCCCCTGATACATTTGTGTCTGTAAAAGACCACGGCGATTCCCAGACTGTGATGATATACAAGGTGGATGATCAGGGTAAGGTAAGATTGACTCACAAAGCAAAGTTCTTCTATTAATCCTGTATCTTAAAAGTAGAATTTATACCTGTTTCGGAGCTCCCGTCTCTGAATAGGGTACTTTTACTTCTTAGTTCCATCTGTAATCATCTTTTTATCAGAGAGATCAAGGTAGAGAAAACAGGTGTAGAGAGAATCCCAAAGGCGTTGTTGGGGCATTCCATTGAGTTATCTGACTCTAATATATGGTTTAGTCGAGAATAAAAGAATAGAATTTTTCTGAATATGGTGATAATAGATTTTAATGGGATTTGATATGTATGATTATAAAGAATTGGAAAAACCTCTATATCGGATAAAATGTTCGAGTTTTTGACAGGTCAAGTCAAGGCGTACTATGAATTTAAATGACAACATAGTTGCCCTTGCGACCCCTGAGGGCAGGTCTGCAATAGCCGTATTCAGGCTATCGGGCAGGGATACCTTTTCTCTATTGAAAGGTGTCTTACCTCTCAGTGATATTGAGCCAAACAGGATAAAGAGGTTTTTGCTCAAGGATAGTAGAGGGATTTTAATTGATGAGATAATGTTCACAAAGTATGTCTCACCCCACTCGTACACGGGTGAGGATATGGTGGAGATATTTTCTCACGGGGGTGTGGCAACTACAAAGAGGATCCTGAACTTCCTTTCCTCTCTTGGATTCAGGGTAGCAGAGGGTGGGGAGTTTACCTTCAGAGCACTCATAAATGGGAAGCTCTCTTTAATAAAGGCTGAGGCTATAGATGCAATCTGCAGGGCAGAGAATACAGGGATTATAGACTCCTATATGAGTGGTTTTCAGGGTGAGAGTTTTGAGAGATTTGATAGACTATACAGGGATTTTCTAAATATTATGAGTGAACTCATAGTGGATGTGGAATTTGTTGAAGAGGATTTATATGATATAAAGAAGATACTATCCCCTTTGAGAGAATTTTTGAAGGAGATAGAGGATCTGATCAACGGGTATGAGTCTGTAAGATATTATGCAGAAGGGGTGGATGTGGTTATTGCGGGGAATAGCAATGTAGGTAAGTCATCTCTATTCAACAGGCTAATCGGCGAGGAGAGGTCGATTGTTACAGAGATAGCCGGGACTACGAGGGATGTAGTGGATAGAAGGGGTTTTCTGGGGAGTATACCTGTAAGATTTGTGGATACGGCGGGTCTCAGAAGGACTGATGATGTGATAGAATTGATAGGACAGAGGAAGACAAGAGAGGAGATAGAGAGGGCATTCTTGTTACTCTATATGATTGATGTGGAGAGGGGAATGAGTGAGGATGATAAAGAGGTCTTCAATAAGAACAGAGAGAGGAGTATCCTTGTAGTAAACAAGATAGACATAAACCCTGAGTTCAGGATAGATCAGTATGAGAATGTATATTATATCAGTGCCAGATACAATCGGGGGATAGAGGAACTTTTGAGTGGTATTAAGGAGTTTATCAGCGAGAGGATAGATACCTCTGCCAGATCCATAATATTCACAGAGAGGCAGTATGACCATTTTGTGAATATTCGCAATGGAATCAACAGGGCAATAGATGTAATAGAAAATAATGGTGTCGCCGATATGGTGTTGTTCGAGTTGAATCTCGCAAAGAGAGAATTCGAATCACTCCTTGGTAAGAATCTCGAAGAGGATATATACAACAACATCTTTTCGAGATTCTGTGTGGGTAAATAATCATTGATAAATTATAAATATCTTTTTCATACCCTTTGTAAGTCGAAAACTCTGATTGCTGTATAGCGGGGTCCAGAGGGGAACAGGTCGCTTCGGTAGAGTATTATGCTGTTTACCTCAAACTGGCATAGGGTCTCTTTTGATACCTCTTCTATTGCCTTCTGGTCAATCTTGATAAATGGTGATTTTATTCTGGCGAGCGTCAGGTGAGCCTTGAACTCTCTCGATTCTCTGCTAAAACCTATATTTTCGAATTTGTTCTCAATGAGATTTGCCAGACTTTCCATCTCCTCCCTGCCTTCTCTCGCCCCAACCCAGAGAATGCGAGGTCTCTTCACATCCGGGAAGAACCCAACTCCTCCTATACTCACCCTGAATCTTTTGTATTGTTTTGCGATCTTATCAAGGGTATCTATAGACCTTTCTACCATCTCTGAGGGGGTCTCCCCTAAGAATTTCAGAGTAAAGTGGAGGTTTTCCCTCTTTGTCCACTTGATATCACCTTTTATATTCATTTTGAGTTTATTAGAGAAATCCATTAGTCTCTCAGTGGATTTGTCGTCTGGATCGATCGCAATAAATGTCCTTATGAATTCACCCATAGCTATGTACAGAATTTCTGAATGATGGTGCGGTAGAACTCAATCGATTTATTAAGTCTTGTAATGCTGTTACACTCGTCGGGTTGATATATACCCCCTTTGAGCGTACCTGAGCCAAATATAATAGACTCTATTCCAGCCTGATTGTAAATGAGTGCCTCAGAGAGAAATGGGGATGTGGTCAGCTGGGGTTCTTCTTTTATATCCCTCAGTGAATTCATAGAAAGGGTGATGATCTCGGAACCCCTGTTTACCATCATAGGTGGGGCATTAAACTCCAGTTCTGCATCGCACTCCAGTTCGGAGTAGCGATGGTTTATCTCTTCCATCGTTTTTTCGAGCCACTCTGTGATTATAGTGTGGTCGTTATCGGGCAAGAGTCTCAGGTCGAAGCCTACGATCAGCCTGTTTGATACCATATGGATTATTCCCAGATTGTATACAATCTCAGGTGGATCAAAGCCTGGATTGATCTGGGGCTTCAGGGATGATACTACATTCCTGAAAGAGTTGTAGATAAAGAGTATGGCATTCAAAAGATTATTCAACGAGGAGCCGGCAATTATTCTTGTGATCTGTTCAACCTGAATCTCCTGCTTGCTCAATCTCTCAGCCGTATCAAGGGATCCGAGTATATCAATGATACATCTATCGGGGACTTTGTTTATCTGATCTCCTCCGTATATGGATACAACATCTATATTTTCATTTATTCTGTTGCCGTCTGAGATTATACGCAGGGCCTTCTCGATTGCGTTCTCTCCAAGGGATGGAACAGAGGAGTGGGCAGGTTTTCCTGTTACTACCAGTCTGAAGAGGCTCTTACCAGCCTTGGGCTCTCTATTGACTTTATCCTTCAATATGAATTTGAACCCTACATACCCTTTACTGCTGTAAGCCAGTTTCAGGTTTGTGGGACCCCCTACTATCCCGAACTGGGGTCTTGCTATCTTGCTCTCGGCAAACACCTTTGCCCCCACGAGCCCATAGTGTTCTCCACTGGTGGCAAGTATATAAAACGGTTTCTTGAACTTCCTGTTTGATATGGAGCGCGCTGCCTCCACCATACACAGCCAGTCGAGTTTGCCAGAGGAGCTCCCGAGCCCGTATACATTGTCCCCTCTAACCACGAGGTTAAAGGGGTCGTAGTCGGTTATCTTCCAGTTGTATGGATCACCCGGGTCTACCGTCTCAATGGAAGAGGAGAGGAGGAGTCCCCCTTCAAAGTCAGGCCCGAACTTGGCAAAGACATTGTGATTCTGTATTCCATTTATCTCAAAACTCTGAATCTTTATTGTAGCACCCATCCCCTGCAGTATCTTGACGAGGAGCTCTGTTATCTCCTGGGTGCCATAATCGGGTGTGGAATTTGTAGCGATTAGCTCCTTTGCCTCGATCAATAGATTTGAAATCATATATTATCTAATCTCTGACTACCCTCTTGAAGTACCTCAAGAAGTTCCTGTATAATATACACTCAATTTCGTATTCTGTCCAATTTTCTTCTCTCAACTTTTTTATTAGCAAGTCTATACCATTGATATCCTCTACCCCTTTCGGGGAGATGATGTGCCCATCGAAGTCTGAGCCAATGGCGATTGCCTCTACACCTGCTATATCCCGAATATGTTTGATATGAAGATAGATGTCATTTACTGTGCTATTGCTGCTACAACTCAGGTGAGGGGAGTGAAAGTTTATCCCAATAATCCCGCCTTTTGAAGCTATCTTCTTTATCTGATCATCAGTCAGGTTCCTGCTATTGTTACATACTGCTCGTGAATTAGAGTGAGAGGCATAGATGGGGGCAGTAGAGTACTTCAGTATATCCTCTATAGTCATATCGGATGCGTGGGAGACATCTATCATAATCCCATTTTCATTAAGCATTTTAACTGCCTTTATCCCCTTCTCAGTAAGTCCCGTCTTTCTGTCAGTATTATGAGCCGTGGCAAGGGAATTATCCCTGCTCCAGGTCAGAGATATACCCCGTATACCCAGTTCTTTTATTCTAACGATATTATTCAGATCCTCTATGGGTTCTCCGCCTTCGATTGTTATGATTAATCCTATTTTGTGTCCTTTGATAATAGAGTCGATATCCTTACTACTTTTCAGAATCTTTATATTATCCTTCCCTTTGATCTTTTGAGCAAGACAGGTGAGTAGTTCCCTTACATATCTCATTGCCTCTTTATCCCCATTTATACTCTTTGGGATCCAGAGAGCCGTGGAGAGGAGGAGGGTAGAGTCGAGATTCAAAAAATCCACCTGTATGTGGTCTGACTTGATCTTGTTGCAATAGACGGATATGGTATCGATGTGGGTGAGGGCAAGGGGGATCTCTTCCCCCCACGCCTCACAGAAAAAGATTAGGAGTAATAAGATACTAAATATAAAAGATACAGGTGTCTTCTTCAATTTCGGTCTCAGGTATAGAGCTCCTCAAAGAGCTGATAGAGTTCCTTTGACTCTCTAAGGATAGAGATTGTGTACTCAGCGTGATTGGGGAAGTATCCATTACCGATTAGCATAGTGGCACCGTGTCCAATCCCTTCAGCACCAAGGGCGGCGGCGGTGAATGAGGTTGCCATAGAGAAGAAGTAGACTATCCCGCTATCCTTACAGGAGAGTATGGAACTCATCTCTGTATTCGGGACATTTGTACAATTGATGACGATGTCACACATCTTCCCGTCTGTGGCCTTCTTGACCATCTCGTATACCTCTAAGGGTCTCTGGGCGTTCCCTTTCAGACAGATATCTGCCCAGCCATATTTCTTCATACGCTCGAATGACTTATCAGAATGGGCAAGACCTATCACTTTACCATTCTTACCTACCTTCTTCTTAGCCTCGTACAGGCAGAGCATCCCGGACTTCCCACCCGCCCCTATTACAAGGACCGTGTGTCCTTCTTTTACAAGGTGTGCAGTCTGTGCCGGTGCCCCTGCCACATCGAGTGCAGCAAGTGCCACTTTCTCAGGTATGTCCTCTGGTAGTCTTGCTGCCACCCCCGATTCAAAGAGGATGGCGTATCCATCTATCTCTACCTGTTCCTTGTCCACTATCACATTCTTGATCTTTTCTATAAAGAGTGGCGTCAGGGAGAGGGAGACAAGGGTGGCTATCTTATCTCCGACCTTCAGATTCAGTTTCCCCTTGTAGTTTGGTCCTATATCCTTGACCTTACCTATCAACATGCCGCCAGAACCTGTAACCTTATTATGCTGCTTTCCTCTCTCCTTTACTGTCTCCATAATAATTCGGGCGATCCCATCAGGGTCATTTTTTGATGCCTCTTTCATTTGATGGAAACTCGCCGAGTCAATATTCAGGGTGATTACATCAATCAGGATCTCATTGTCATAAATAGGAAGGGAATTGTCGAGCTTATAGGCGGGTTGAGGTAGTGAACCCTTTGGCTCGATTACCCTGTGAGAACCATATGGGCATCCATTTGTTCTGTAAGACATATCTCTCCTCCTTTCATCTGACATTCAAGCCCAGATTCCTTGCTATTACAATCCTCTGGACCTCACTTGTTCCCTCCCCTATCTCAAGAAGTTTCTGATCTCTAAAGAATCTCTCTACATTGTATTCCTTCATAAGTCCATAACCGCCGTGAATCTGAACCGCATCTGTGACTACCCTCTTCATCACCTCGGAGCAGTATAATTTTGCCATAGCCGCCTCTTTAGTGAAGGGCTTGCCCTGATCCTTCAACCATGCAGCCTTATAGAGGAGATTTCTTGCCGCCTCGATCTCCATCGCCATATTGGCAAGCTTGAAGGCTATGGCTTGATTCTCCCCGATGGGTCTTCCAAACTGTACCCTCTCCTTTGCGTATTTCAGAGCCAGTTCAAACGCTCCCTGAGCGCCTCCAAGACCCATAGCGGCAATGGAGAGTCTTCCAGCGTCCAGTGTCTTGAGCATCTGATGAAAACCCTCACCCCGTTTCCCGAGTAGATTCTCCTCGGGTACCTCACAATCCTCGAAATATAGCTCTGCTGTATTTGAGGCGCGCCACATCATCTTACCGTGCATCTCCTTTGCAATAAAACCCTTGGTACCAGCTGGTACGAGGATACAGGAGTATTCCTTCTTTCCATCGGGTCTTGTACCGGTGACTGCCTGAACTGTGACCACTGCTGTGAGTGGATTTGCGGCATTTGTGATGAATATCTTGGAGCCGTTTATAATCCATTTTCCATCTTTTAATACAGCGGTGGTCTTTGATGCCCCAGCATCAGAGCCGGCATTTGGCTCCGTCAGACCAAAACCCGCGAGTTTACCTTTGCAGAGTTCTGGTAGCCATCTCTTCTTTTGCTCCTCCGTACCAAAGTAATAGATGGGTCCAATACCAAGAGAGTTACCTGCGGCAACAGTTGCGGCCTGAGAGCCATCTACACGGGCGATCTCCTCAACTGCAATCACATATGAGAGATAATCGAGACCCGAGCCTCCGTATTTTTCATCCACGAACATTCCGAAGAGACCCATCTCGAACATCCTCTTTGTGAGTTCTACAGAAAACTCCTCTTTTTCATCCAGCTCCCTCGCCCTTGGCGCAATCTCCTGTTCCGCAAACTCTCTTATGGTCTTCCTGAGAATCTCCTGTTCCTGAGTAAGATTGTAATCTGGCATAAACTTCCTCCTCAAAAGGATAGTAGAGTTAGTATGAATATGATTTTGAGAAGTTAGTCAAGAAATTAAGACAAGGAAATATAACTGCCGTATACAGTGGTAACGACAGCTATACATTCAATTTATATAAAAAGACTGAACCCAAATGCTATAGAGACAGTATGGATTAGCGAGAGATCTGTCCGCATACTAAGTATGGAGTTCCAAAAAATGATTATTAAATGTGCAAAAAAGATTTATTCCGAATTTATTAAGAGTGGAGAAATGAGCGATGACTTGTTCGAAATTGTTATATTGCTTGCTCAATTGGATATTATATTTAGAACTGGTATAGTAGATGAGAATTTAGGAACGGTTGATAAAAAAGATATAAAAGACCTAAAAAATTTAATTTCCTTAGTAAAACCAGAATATTTTACAGCAAGTAAAGTATGCATTTTAATCCGACTTTTGGAATAGCTTCTAAATTAGTTGGTGGGGCTGATTGTGATTTAGTTATTGATGATGCCATAATAGAGATAAAGACTGTAAAGGATCTTGAATTTTCGAGAGATTTTAACCAATTAATGGGATATTATATGCTGTACAAGATTGGTGGAATTGATGGTATGAAGAAAAGAGCGAAAATTAATAGATTAGGAATATATTACTCAAGATATGCAAAGCTCTATTATATTAATTTGTATGATATAATCAATCCACGAACATTTCCTGGATTTATAAAATGGTTTAGGGATAAGGCGACTGAAAGACATAAATTGCACCTATGATTATTGATTGTTTTTTATGTTATGGTAAAGCCTATGTTTGAAATCACTTAAGTCTGAAACTATATAAAGATTAATGTCATTTGACAATTGCTGATAATATATACAAGAAATTTTTTACTTGAATTTTGATTGCTATTATGTTAGTTATAAGGTCGCTGCCGAAGTGGTGGAATTGGTAGACACGTACGTTTGAGGGGCGTATGCCTGCGGCGTGTGGGTTCGAGTCCCACCTTCGGCATTTTTTTATTACCTTAAAAGCTCATAAAGGTGTTTGTTATCTGTCGATAATAAAAATAAGTGTCTTATTAAAGTTTACAATATATTTATTACAGAGTAATATAGAGTCTGGTTTTGAATAAAAGGGTGTTTTTTCCCTGAATTTTTATGTTTTGTAGTGGTTAAGAAAGGAATGAATCTCAGGTTGAATATAAAGAACAGGATAGCCTTCAGGGTCTCCCTGATAACTTCTATTGCTATTCTGATAATTATGGGGGTGGGATTTTACTTTTTGCTGGATATGCAGAAGGCGGCGGTTCGTAAGAATATCAATAATTATTTTATATCGATATATGAGATGGTTCTGGTGACCATAAAGGAGAATCATACTCAAAGTGGCACCCTCCCTGCCCGTCAGTTGAGGGATATTATGAGGTCCCATAAGGAGATAATCTCATCGAGCATTACGAATGGTTATGGGACGATAAAGTGGGCATCCAATCCCTCAGAGGTAGGAAAGATAAATAAGACAATAAATGAATATAAAAAGGAGTTCGGTGAGTTCAGGGGAGTGAAGATTGTGGAGGGCAAGAATTATACCCAGATAGTAGCACCTATTATGCCAGAACAGCTCTGTCTTAAATGTCATCAGGATAAGGGTGAGCCTATAGGATTTTTTACTGCTGAGAGTATAAGCCTCTCAAGTCTCTTTAGCGATATATATAAATTTTCGACTGTTTCATTTCTGGTAATCCTTTTAACAATTCTCGCTACCCTTGTGATTGTCTCGCTGACGATAAGATACTATGTCGTAAAACCTATAGATACACTTTTGAGTATGATTCAGTCTGTGGAGAAGGGTAATTTTCTGGTAAGGGCAGATGTAAAGAGGAATGATGAAGTGGGAATACTCTCCCGCGGTTTCAATGATATGCTCAAGAAGATTACTGACCTTATGGTCTCCCAACTGGAGCAGGAGAGACAGGTGGTCAGTATGCAACAGGAACTGAAGTATAAGGGGGAGATTGAGGCAAAGAGTAAGGAGATATTTGAGATAAATAAGTCCCTTGAGAAGAAGATAGGCGAACTCTCTCTTCTTATAGAACTCTCCTCAGCCCTGAATTCGAGTCTTGAGCTGGATGATATGCTCGAATCGATGGTAGACATTCTGTACAGAAAGATGAACTATCTCGGACTCGTTGTGTTGTTGTGGGATGAGGAGGGGCAGGTTTTGAGGGTCAAGAGGGCATTTGGGTATGATGATGGGGATGAACTGAAGAATATGACATTCAGAAAGGGGGAGGGGATATCAGGCAGGGTAGTAGAGACAGGGGAGATGATACTCGTGCAGGATACCACACACGACCCGCGATTCTTGCACTATAAGGGGAAGAAGATAATTGATGGTTCCTTTCTCTCCATACCTATGAAGTTTAAGGGGGAGATAATCGGTGTACTCAACTTCTCAAGACCAGGTACAAATATGTTTAAGGAGGATGAAATAGAACTTTTAAAGGCGGTCGCCAATCAGGCTGCCATTGCCATAAAGAACGCGGAGTTGTATCAGAAGACACTTGAGCTCTCTATTACAGATGCCCTCACGGGTTTGTATAACAGGAGGTATTTCTTCAAGAGGTTTAATGAGGAGATTGAGAATTCTTTAAGATACAATACTGGTTTTTCCATACTTATGATAGACATTGACCACTTCAAGCAGTTCAATGACAGATTCGGGCACAAGGCGGGTGATGAGATACTGAAGAGGGTGGCCTATATATTCTCTTCGAGAATAAGGAAGGTGGATATAGTTGCAAGATATGGTGGTGAGGAGTTTGTTATCCTGTTTCCGAGAATGAAGAAGAAAGAGGCGATAGATCTGGCAGAGAAGCTTAGGAAGAGTGTGGAGCTCTCAAAGTTTATATTCGATGGAGAGCCCATAGAGCAGAGGATTACCATATCCATTGGAGTGGCATCATACCCGGAGGATAGTAGTTCAGGGAAGGATATAATAGAACTGGCGGATAAGGCTCTGTATGTGGCAAAGCGAAGTGGAAGGAACCGGACAGTTGCATATGATAGAGAAAAGTTTGCGATGAATGAATAAGACTCTCCTGCAATATCTCCTGAGACGTACAATTACTCCATTTTTATTCAGTCTCTTTATAAGTACCCTGTTGCTTGCCCTCCTCTCCTTCGTGAAATACTCTGATATATTTATATCGATACATCTATCTTTGTGGGATATGATAAAGGTCATACTCCTTTTGATTCCCCTCTCCCTTGAATTCTCGATTCCTCTCTCAATGATGATCTCTTTGTTATATGTAGTTTACACAATGAGTGTAAACAATGAGATCCTCGCCCTCGAACTAAACGGTATAAATAGATTTGAGGTCATAAAACCCTTTTTGTTGTTATCCATTGTGGCCTTTTTAATAAATATCTTTTCGTCTATCTTCGTATTCCCAGCCACAATATATAGAATGAAGGATATAGCCATAAAATATGTGAGGCTGGAACTGGTGGATTCACTCAAGGATAACAGGATTAATGATGATATCCCTGACATAATGATATTTTTCAGAGATAGAGACAGAGATGGGAATTTTAAGGACCTCTATCTATTCCAGAAGAATATCAATTCCAGCAGGATGCTGGTATATGCGAGGGAGGCGGAGATAACTGCTGATAAGGGGCGACTTGCGATAGATATGAGCATAAATAATGGGAGGATAATCGATATAAGTAAATCCGGGCTCAGGGATGTGATGTATAAATCGGGGGCCATAAGCATTGATGGGGCAGACCTGATAGAGAAGAGGGTTAAGAATATAAGAGGGATATACGGGAATGTTCCAGGTAGGGGAAGAGAGATGGAGATCTGGGATGCCATATATCTCTCACTTGCCAGTATCTGGATAGCCATTTTGATTGTTCTGATCTTTGTAAGTAGAATATATAATGCAGGGTATACCGAGTATATATTATTTCTGATATCAGTGGGAGTTTATTACATAGGTTTCAAGGTGTATCATACTATTGTGGAGAACGGGTTGATGAATGTCCCCGTGGGTTGTATATTTGTACTCTCTTTTTTTATTCTATTAATCATCCTGTTTAAGAGGTTACTGATAATCAGATGGTTATAATAGTCAGGTATATAACCAGAAAGTTTCTTTTCAATTTTCTCATAACCCTCTTTGCCATATTGCTTCTCTCATTTCTCATAGATACAATAGAAAGTTCCAGGACGATATCAAACTCTACTGTTAGTACAGGTGTTATTCTCTCATTTCTCTACAACAAGTTTAAGGTAGTTGCTATATCTACATTCCCCCTGGTTGTATATCTATCACTTATAATACTGCTCTTCGAACTTCACATAAAGAATGAGTATCTTGCATATCTTACCTCACACTTTAGGCCCTATGCGCTGATAGTGATATTGGTGCCTCTAATTCTAATTCTCTCTATTGTTTATTTTTACCTGAATGACAGGGTCTTCCCATCCGCCTCACGAGCAGTGGATAGACTCCTTGTCTTCGAATTCAAGAGGTTCACTGCCAGTTGGACCTATTTTTACAGAGATAGAAACTGGTTTTTAGGGAGCAATTCTACCATCTATCACTACGAAGGTATAGATGAGAAGGGTATGGAGATGAGCAACTTCGAGATCTACACCTGTGGTAGAGATGGGCCGGAAGAGATCCTGTTGATGGATAGTCTGAAGTATACAAGAGAAAAGATGTATATTGCTAAAAACCTGCGTAGGTACCGATTTAAGGGTGAGCAAATAGAGTATGAGTCATATCCAGAGTATAAGATTAAATTGGAGGATGAGTACGAGGTATTCAGACAGAGGAGGGGAAGACCATCTCAGATGAGTTTCGAGGAGTTAGCAGGGCTCATAAAATTGCGTGAGAGGATCGGGCTTGACACGGGTAGATATAGATATGAGTTGTATTCAAAGATAATAAATCCTGTATCCCTCGTGCTCCTCTGTATCCTCTTTATGGTGCTTTTTGTTGAGAGACTGTATCTGCAGGAGTCACGCAATATCCTTTATTATGGGGCCTCCCTCTTGCTCATATTTGTACTCATAGTAGCCCTCTCCCAGAAAATCTCTGAGAGTTCTATCAACGCCCCTCTCTTTGCTGCCCTCCTGCCACTTACATTCCCTGTTATGTATTTACTCTATCTGTTTATATCTCCTCTCATCAGGTCAGAGTTTGTTTGAGATTCGGAGCGAAGACTTTTGTGATATAAGTCCTGAGTTCGAGATATTGGTTACCTCAGGGTGGCTATACTCTTAAGAATGAAGTGATAGAATTTATTTAAGTTCTCGAGTGATTGGGAGAATCCATCCATGTAGAAGGTGAGAATATGATTGTATGAGACCTGCTCAGATATAATTGTGCCATAAAAGAATATAGTAAAAAATGTAATGAAGATTGCCGAGAATAACCTCCCCTCCTCTTTAATATCAGGTTGTGATGCAAGAATCTCCGAGATCGAGTAGAAGAGGTGCTGAATGAGAAAGAAACCTATTAAGATGGACGCATATCTTGTAATACCTGTATTCAAAAGTGGGATAAGGAGTGCCACTATAGCAGAAAAGAGTGGAAAGAAATACGGGGAGAGGGATATGAAGGGGTTGGGGTAAGAGGTGTATTCCACAAAGCCACCCTGTTCGTCTGTTACATTCAATTTCTTGACCTTCCCGAAGAAGAGTTTTGCAAAGATCAGGTGTGTCATCTCGTGCTCGAAGGTTCGTATGAACTTTCGCCTCGTAAGTAGTGGGAAGGATATGATGCCAGCTCCGATACCTCCGAGAAAGAATAGATAGGAATCGTATTTCTCTACAATTTTTAGTGTGAGTCTATAAAATGCCTCGCCAAACCCGCTTATCAGCGGTACAAGTATTAAGACAGCGCCCAGTTTGATAACAAATTTCATAAAGCCGACTTTTTATCAATAGTGAGGGAGTAGATCCAGTCTATCTGCCGCAATATCCCTCGCAAGATTCTGATATCTCTGGAGGTGAGTTCCAGATTTACAGATAGCCTCCTTAATATAGGTATTATTCTATCGGGTGAAGAGTCATAAATAAACCCTATATTTTTTAATGTGGTCCGTGCATGTTCGAGGAGATGTTCTATCTCAGCTATGGTGGCGAGTGGTTCTTTGTTTATGTAGATTTGATGAGAATTGGCGATGATCCCCTTTTTTATCTCATAGCAGATTATAGCCACGGCGTGGGAGAGGTTCATAGAGGGATATATCTCTGATGTGGGAATAGATACGACTTTGTGACAATGTGCTAACTCTTCATTGGAAAGACCCCTGAATTCTGTCCCGAAGAGGATACCGTATTTTAATGTCGGGTTTTTCAAAATAAAATCCGCGAGCTCCCACGGAGAAAGGGGTCTTTCGGTCTCCCGGCTTGTGGTCCCTATCAGTATATTCAGGTCCCTTGCTGCGTCGAGGATGTTGTTTACAACCACTCTGCTGTCTATTATATCCTTTGCATCCACAGCATTTTCGTAAGCCTCTCTCATATTCCCCGCCGGCGGTGAGACTAATCTGAGATTGACGAACCCAAAGTTCTTCATAGCCCTTGCAACCTGTCCGATATTTCTGGGCTTCTCGGGTTTGACGAGGATTATTGAGATTTGATCCTGGAGGTTCATCTACAGGTCAGGGTCTAATAAATATATATCTGTTGTTGTATGCATCGATGTCGTCGTATGCAGACTTGGCCTGAATTACTTTGAAGAAGAGGAGAACAGCAGGGATCACACCCAAGGATAGAACTGAATAGTCTGTTATCTTTGTACTGGTGTAGGCCCATATGGATAGAGATAAAAGGGATGCATCCAGAAGGGTGAATGTCATCCCTTTGGAATAGTCTTTTGCATAATAATTGCCTGCGCCGAACCCCGGGATGATAGAGAGGGTGAGCCCAAGAGGTATACTCAATTCTTCCCCTGGCGATCGAAGGGGTTCTGCACTGTACAGCGATAAAGGATGCATATATGTTAGAATCGCAACTATGAAATAAATATGTTTCATAAAAATCGGATTAAAAGTGGACTAATCTTCTAAAAAGCCCTGTATTATACACTATTCTAACTATTACTTTATTAGACATTGAGGATGCTTTCTACCCTATTTCTACCGTTGTTCTTTGCCTTGTAGAGGAATTCGTCTGCTGCCCTGAACATCTCCTCTGGAGTCTTATAATTTCCATCCCTCAAGGTAGCCAGCCCTATGCTTATGGTAATAGGTATTATGATGTCCTGATATTTAAATTCGTGCTTCTCAACAGCCCTCCTTATCCTCATCCCCAGAACGAAGGCCTTCTCCTCGTCTGTATCCCTGAGAAGTATGACAAACTCCTCACCTCCGTACCTTGCAAACAGATCTTCTTTTCTGATGAGTTGAGATACCAGGTCTGCTACTTGTCTCAGGACATAGTCACCGGCCTGGTGTCCATAGGTGTCATTTACCTTCTTGAAGTGATCTATGTCAAAGATGGCGAGGGAGTATATCCTTGAATGCCTCAGGGCATAGCTAAATTCCTCAATAAATCGGTCCGCGAAATAGCGGCGGTTGAATATCTTTGTGAGTGGGTCTCTGGTAGCCTGATCATATTGTTGTTTGAGGAATCGCTCTTCGTCCTCTGTCTGATAACTGAATTTCAGGATTGTAGTGGAGCCTATCTGTATCTTATCTCCATCTTTCAATATATGTTCAGTAATCCGTACTCCATTAAAATAGGTTCCGTTGGTACTTCCAAGGTCGGTGAGCATAATCTGCCCATCAGCCATCCTTATAATCTTGGCGTGTTTTCGGGATACCCCCTCATCTTCTATCTGAATATCAGCCTCGTCGGATCTCCCTATTAGCATCTCACTCTGGTCTATTTTGAACATCTTACCTGCTATCTTTCCCGATATGACAATAAAATAGGCGTTGCGGTTCTTATTGTCAGTTCGTATTTCTTTGAGATCTATAACTCGGGTCTTTTCTTCCTTATCTCCGTTGCTCATAACTCAAAGATACAAGAAAAATGACCAAATATCAATCATTAATTCAGCAGTTGTGATATAAAACACTTATTCTCATAATATGCAATAAAAAAATTACCCCTTGTTGTCATCCTCTTCTGAAAAAGTCTTCCCCTCCTGACCCTTTAATGAGGCAATCCTGTCAAGGGCAACTGCCAGTTCCCCTTTAATCACATTATATGCCTTTTCGAGATTTTCATTCTTGATTTTCAGGGTGGATACCTCTCTTGCCTTCTCCTCTGCGAGGGATTTGATCTTATTCAGTTGCTCCTCCAGTATCTTGATCCTCGCCTGATAGAGCTGGATACTGTTCTTATATTCTTCGAGTTTGTATTCGTTTTCATAGATATTGATCTTTTTTTCCAGTTCTCTGATTTTATTGTTGAGTTCTGTTATGATCTTCTGTTCGTCCCTGCTCTTATCCTGTGCAGTGTCACCCTTATCCTGTGGAAAGGGCTTTTTATCCCTTAATTCTTCAAGTTCAATATTGAGTCTCCTGATATTCTCTTCGTAGTTTAAGATCTTCTTCTCCGCAGCCTCTATCTTCTCTGCGAGTTCCTTATTCTGGCTTTGGGATTCGAAGAGCTCGGTCTTTATCTGTTTGTATTTGTTTTTTATGTCAGCATTCTCTTCTTTTATGCTTTTCAAATCCCGTTCTGCCTTCTCAATCTCCTGTTTCAAGCTCTCATTCTGGGCTTTGAGTCTCTGATTCTCCTCGCGCGATTGATTGATTGAGTTAGAACGGTTCAAAAAAAGATATAGTATGAAGCCGTTAGAGATTATCAGGACAATTATAATCAGGATAAATATTGCGCCGGTCTCCATATCTTCTACCCCTATTCTATACTTTCTACAAAACTCTTTAAGCGATCAATCCCTTCAACGATCTCTCTTTCTGATGTAGCAAATGATAACCTTATGAAGCCATCTATTCCAAAAGCCAGACCTGGAATTGTGGCTACATAGTAGTTTTCAAGGAGCTTAATTGCAAAATCTTCAGAGTCCCTTATGATATCACCCTTGTATCTTTTTCCTATAAATATGGATATATCAGTAAACATATAGAACGCCCCATCTGGTTTGATGGGTACAATACCTTTGATTGACGAGAGACGTTCATACATAATGTTCATACGCCTCTTGAATTCCAGCCTCATCTTTTCCACATCTTCTACCCTGTTGTTGAGGGCAAAAAGGGCGGCATACTGGGAGATGGTAGATGCATTTGATGTTGTGTGATCCTGAATCCTCGTCATCGCTGAGATTACTTCTTTATTGGCGGCAGCATATCCTATTCTGAAACCTGTCATTGAGAAGGATTTTGACAGCCCGTTGATTAAGATAGTTCGATATCTCAGATCGGGAGCCACATTGAGTATGGAAACGAATCTCTCATCTGTGTAAATGAGCTTTTCATAAATATCGTCTGAGAGGATCCAGATGGATGGATTCTCTCTCAGGACGCCGGCGATCTCTATAAGTTCGTCCTTAAAGTAGACTGCACCTGTGGGATTGGATGGTGAGTTGATTATAATAGCCTTTACACTGGAGTCAATTGCTTCTCTTAATCTTTTCGCCGAGAATTTATATTTGTTGTTTTTATCTCCGGTTATCAGTTTGTACCTCGCACCCGCAAAATTTACAATCTCAGGATAGGATACCCAGTATGGAAGTGGTATTAAGATTGTTTCATGTTCGTTCAGAAGAGATAACAGGGCATTGAATATGCACTGCTTTGCCCCATTTGAAACGATGATCTCCTCCGGTGAATACTTTAAGTTGTTCTCTATCTCAAGTTTTTTTACTATTGCCTCCTTCAACTCTGCAATCCCGGATGTGGGTGTGTACTTGGTCTTTCCCTGTCTTAAGGCATCTATTGCAGCGTTCTTGATCGCCTCAGGTGTATCAAAATCCGGCTCACCCGCAGCAAAGGTTATAACAGGCTTCCCTTCACCCCGCATCTTCTTCGCAGTAGCAGTAATCCTGAGAGTGGATGAAGGATGTATCATATTAACTCTCTTTGAGAGCATAAATGCCTCCTCCTCTATGAGCCCTCAGTTATTATCAAAAATCATAGACTTTTACAATCAAAATAATTCTGAAATTCGGTGAAGTATCCGAGCGGGTTAATGATTAAAATTATTGCTCACCGGGTATTTAGGTATTGATGGTCTAACTCTTTGTAATCTCTGTGAATTTTATCTTGACAACATCTCTTTTTAAAATCATTATATGTCTGCTGGAGGAGCAAAACTAATGAATAAATCAGACCTTATTGAGATCCTTAGCAAAAATAATAACATACCGATCAGGAAGGCTGAATTGATCATCGAGGCGTTCTTTGATTTCATTGTCAAGTCTATAAAAGAGGGGAAGCGAGTAGAGATAAGGGGACTCGGGTCATTCTACGGTAAGAAGTATAAGGCATATATGGGTAGAAATCCCAATACAGGAGAGAAGATACTTGTGCCCCCGAAGATCCTTCCATTATTCAGAGCGGGAAGAGAACTGAAGAATCTATTAAATCAGAAGAAATAGCCTATTTTATCAGGCCCTTTTCAGAAAAACTAAAGTACGACTCTCCAGCGATAATTATGTGATCAAGGAGATTTAAACCGAGTAACTTACAGGATGAATTCAATTTGTTAGTGAATTCGATGTCATCGAGGCTCGGTTCAGGGTCGAGGGAGGGGTGATTGTGGGCGATTATGATATTGGTAAAACCCTCTTTTATAGTCTCCTTTATTATGTAAGTCTGGTCGATTGGGCAATAAGATGAGTTACCAATCGTCAGACTCAGCTCTCTTACTGGAAGGAGTTTGTTATTCAAAATAATGGTTATGAATATCTCCTTTGTCTCATTGATAAACTTATTATGCAGGTAGTCAAATACAGTTCGACTGTTGTTGAGCGGTGTATTGGAGATCTTTCGAATATTCAGTCTTTTACCAATCTCCAGCGCCGCCTTTATCTCGCAGGCTTTGACTTTTCCTATCCCTTCGATTGAGGATATCTCAGCAATACTTGCCCTATCGAGTCCGGAAATCCCATCGAAATGCCTGAGTATCTTTGCAGCGAGTTCAAGGACATTCCCCGAATTCTTATTGCCTGTTCTCAATAATATAGCGAGTAGTTCGGTGTCACTGAGGCTCTTTTCTCCATATTTCATCAGCCTCTCCCTTGGCATCTCCTCTGAAATATACAACTCCTTAAACATAAGTATTATTGTCTGCAAATTTGATGCCAGAAATCGGTTAATCACATTGCCGGGTGTCGGGTACATAGGTATTTGGCCGAGTGTCAGGTAGATTTTAACAGATGGGCTGGCTTGGTTGGGTGTAAGATGGGTGTGTGCCAGGTATGAATCATATGCTTCAGAGCCAAGTACCCACCATATAGAAAACCTGTGCTAACATATTGATATTATGGGATATTTTGCCTTTGGTGTCAGGTACAAACTTGTCCAAACTTGCAAACTTGTATAGGTGCATAAATTAAATACCCTTCTGCCTGTTATTTTCGGAGTGATGGGATGATGTATGGACATCACCGCGTTATATAAGAGTAGTCCATAGGGAGGGAGAGTATGGTATGCATAGAGGATGGGAAGGGAATAATAGGGAGGTATGAAGAATATTAAAACACAAAA